>WNGG01000135.1_pt1 | contig 70237 bp, 53 predicted proteins | sample 5400661 | NCBI WGS metagenome assembly WNGG01 (sample SAMN13153372, study PRJNA577476) | soil metagenome | isolation source: 100 cm soil or saprolite under Garry oak tree replicate 1 | place: USA:California | collected 2016-06-15
ATCCGGTCGGCGGGGCCCCGGGGCGAGAACCGGGCGGGGTCGGTCGGCCCCATCACCGACACCGTCGGGATGCCGAGCGCGCCCGCCACGTGCAGCGGGCCTGAGTTGTTGCCGACGAACAGCTCGCACGAGGCGATGAGCGCCATCAGGCCGCGCACCGACTGTGGCCCGGCGGCCAGGGCGTCCGGGGTGGACGCGCAGACCCGCGCCGCCAGCCGCTCCTCGCCGGGGCCGTGGACGACGACGCAGGCGGCGCCGGTGCGGCCGGTCAGGAGCGCGATCAGGTCGCCAAACTGCTCCGGAGACCAGCGCTGCGAGGGGTAGAAGCCTCCCGGATGGACCACCACGCGAGGCGAGGCGGCCCCGAGGGACGCCAGGAGGTTCTGCGCCGCACCCCTCTCCTCAGGGCTGACGAACAGGGACGTCCGCGATGCGCGAGGCGTCGCGCCGAGGCGGATCACGAGCTCACGGTTGAGGTCGAGGAGGTGGCGCCCGCCGGCCCGCGGTCCGCCCAGGTTGAAGAACGCCTCGCGTCCCGCGGCCGCGAAGCCGGCGCGGTAGGGAGCACCGGATCGGCGTGCCAGGAGGGCCCCACGCAGCCCCTCGTCGGGCGTGAAATCGATCGCCAGGTCGAAGCGCCCCACCAGATCGAGCGGGAGGCCGCCGTCGCCGAGAACGACGCGCCGATCGACGGCCGGGTGGCCCTGCAGCAGCTCCAGCGGCCCCGGCGGTGCAAGGACCGTGATCTCCGCGCTGCGGAAGTGATCCCGCAGATCCTGGAGCGCGGACGTGGTCAGCGCCATGTCCCCCAGGCGATCGGTGCGGATCGCCAGGATCCGCGCCACGCGCGCGGGGCTCGGCGCGCGCGCCTGCCGGCGCAGCAGGCCGAGGGCGAAGAGCGGAGGCCGCCGCGCAGCCAGGAGGAGACGGCGGCCGAGGGCGCGCAAGCGGTCGGGGATCATCCTGTCGCGCGGCAGGACGATCTCGATCCGCATCCGCCCGACTTCGAGACCGCTCATCGTGGCGCCCTCGCGAAGGCGACCATGGCATCGGTCAGGAGCCGGCCGGTCAGGCGCGAGAGGAGGGCCGCCGTCGCGTCGATTCCCCGCTTGGCAAGGGTGAGGGCGCAGCGATCCGCCACGACCTCGACCCGCGCGAACCCGCGACGCTCGAGCGCCAGGGTCAGGGTGCGCGGCTCGAAGTGGCCGAGGTGCGGCTCCCGTCCCCCCGGCTCGTACAGGGGAAGAGGGCGGTGGCGGGCCAGGCGGTAGGCGATCCGCATCGGCAGGTTGTGCAGGTTCGGCACCGCCACGACGATCAGACCGTCGGCCCGCAGGCGGGACCGCACCGCGTCGAGCATGGCGGCGGGCCGCGCGAGATGCTCCAGGACGTGCCACAGGGTCGCGACGTCGAACGGGCCCCGAAGCACCTTCTCGCGGGTGAGGTCGCCGACCGCCACCGGCCTGCCCAGCCGCAGCGCGGCCCGCCGCGCCCCTTCCGGGGAGAACTCGATCCCTTCCGCCGACCAGCCCGCCGCGCAGGCCACCTGGAGGAAGAGGCCGTCCCCGCAACCGACGTCGAGGAGCGAACCGATCGGCGCACGCTCCTCCACCTGCCGCAGACGGCGCCGCCAGAGCCTCCGTCGCGCCCTCTCTTCGCGTCCCTGCCATGGCTCGTAGTAGTCGCTCCCGTAAGCTTCGGGCGAGAGAGCGGCGGCGGGCAGAGGGTCGACGAAGACCATGTCGCAGCCGCCGCACCGAATCGGTCGGGGGAGATCCGCCCGTACGCCGCCCTCGCGCCGGGGCGGAGAGGGCACGCGGAGACCGCAGAGCGGGCAGGGCCTCGAGAGGAGGGCCTCCTGTCCCGTGCGCCCCGGGCGGCCGCTCACCGCAGAACCTCCCGCGCCTCGAGCGACGGTCGGGACCGGATCGCAACGAGCTCCTCATAGAGCGCGACGATGTCGCGCACCATCCTGTCGAGACCGAAACGCGCGTGCGCGTCACGCGACCCCGCCTCGGACAGGCGCCTGCGGAGCGCGGGATCGCGCGCCAGGGCGGCCGCGGCCGCGCCCAACCCGGCCGGGTCATGCGGGGGCACGAGGAGGCCGGTCCGACCCGGGTCGATCACCTCGGGGACCCCCCCGACTGCGGCCGCCACGATCGGCACGCCGGCGTGCAGCGCCTCGATGAGGGAGCGCGGCAGGGCCTCGTGCCGCGACGGATGGAGGATGAGGTCGAAGGCACGCAACAACGACGCCGCCTCGGGCCGCTCTCCCAGGAACAGCACCCCTTCCGAGAGGCCTGCGGCGGAGGCGCGCAGCCGGCAGGCGTGGACCCAGGATCCGTCTCGATCCGCGGCGCCGAGGAAGGCGAGGAGCGCGCCCGGCGCCGCCGCGCGCAGCGTGGCGAAGGCGGCGATGGCGTCCTCACCCCCCTTGTCGGGCTCCACCCGGCCGATCACGCCGGCGACGAAGGGGTCCGCGGGCAGGTTGAGGGCGAAGCGGGCCGCGCCGCGATCGAGGCAGGCGATCGGGGGGAGGCCGGTCACCACGACCCGTACCTTGCGGGAGGCGCGCAGGGCCGCGCTTCGCCGGGCCGCGGCTCCGGAGACGGCGACGACGGCGTCGCTCAGGCGCAGCAGAAGCCGGTCGCCGAACTCGGACGAGGCGCGCGAGGCCCGCAGGTGCCAGAGATGCGGTCGATGCGCCAGGAGCGCCGCCAGGCCGGCATACAGCGCGGTGCGCGGCGAGTCGCTGTGGAGGAGGTCGAGGCCGCGAGTCCGCGCCAGGCGGGCCAGGCGGAGCGTCGCGCTTCCGGCGGGCACGCCTCCCCGGCGCAGGATGGAAGGCAGGGGAAGGGCGGCCCATTCCACCTCGTCCTGCTGCAGCGCGGACGCAAGCGGACCGGGGCCGGGCAGGATCGCGAGCGGCTCGACGCCGCTTCCTCGCAGGCCGGCGGCCAGGTCGCGCAGGCTCCTCTGTCCACCGCCGTAGAAGTCGGCGCGCTCGGTCAGGAGACCGACCCGGATCCTAGGCCGCGCGGCGGGCATACAGCGCCTCCTCGTAAACCTTCTCCACCCGTCGCGCCATCGTGGCCGCACGGAACTCCGCTTCGACCCTCCATCGCCCCGCCTCCCCCAGGCCCCGCCCGCGGTCGGGACGCTCCAGCACCCTGCGGATCGCCGTGGCCAGGGCGACCGGGTCGTCCGGAGGGACAAGGAAGCCGGTCCGGCCGTCGTCGACCACCTCCGGGAGCCCGCCCACCCGGCTGGCCACGACGGGACAGGCGGCGTCCATCGCCTCCAGGGCCGCGAGCCCGAGCCCTTCGCGATCGACGGATGGAACGACGACCAGATCGAGCCCGGGGAGGAGGCTGCGGGCGTCGGAGCGCGCGCCGAGGAAGAGGACCCTGTCTCCGATCCTCTGCTCGTCGGCGATCCGGGCCAGGCTCTGCCGCTCGGGACCCTCGCCGATCAGGACGATCGTCCCGGGCACGAGGGCCGGCGGCAGGAGGGCGCAGGCGCGCAGGAGCACCCCCTGCCCTTTGTGGGGCGCGAGGCTGCCGAGGCAGCCGACGAGCGGAGGAGCCGGACGCCCGAGAAGATCCAGCGCGGCCTCGCGACCCGTGGGTGGTGCCGGATCGATCCCGTTGTGGATCGTCAGGAGGAGCGTCCGGGGCAGACGGACCACGTCGGCCGCGTGCCGCTCGACCGCGCGCGAGCAGCAGAGAATCCGATCGGTCGCGCGAGCCAGCCAGCGCTCCAGGCGGAGGTGCCGGGCGCGCAGCGTGGTGTCGATCGTGTGCAGGTGATGGACCACCGCCGGGACGCCCGCGCAGACGGAGGCGGCCCTGCCGACGACGCCGGCGAAGTGCCCGTGGGAGTGGACGACGTCGGGCGCCGCCCGCCGCAGGGAGCGCGCCGCGCGCAGCACGTCGGCCGGGAAGTAGCTGCCGATCCCGAGCGTCCGGACCGGCGTGCCGGCCGCCTGAATCTCGTCGCCCAGGGGGCCGGAACGGGCGGCGCAGATCACCTCCACCTCGAAGCGGCGCCGGTCGGCGTGGCGCGCCAGGCCCTGCACCACCCGCTCGAGCCCTCCCAGCCCGAGCGCCTCCACCAGGTGGACGATCCGCGCCGGCCTCATCGCGCCACCCGGTCGGTGAGGCTCGCCCCTGCGATGCGTCCCTCCGCCGGCCCCCCGGCGGCCGTGGTCGTCGCGGTCCCGGCGAGGGCGAGTCCGCGTGCCCCGGGTTCGAGCAGCGCTCTGGCCCGGTGCTCGTAGGTATGGGCCGCCAGGACCTCCTGCCGTCCGCGCGCCGCGACCCGCCGGCGCCGGTCCGGGTCGCGCAGCGCCTCCTCGACCCGGGACCTGAGCTCGTCACCCGTGGAGAAGGCGCCGAGGTGCTCCCCCTCCCGGAACAGGCGGAGGACGTCCCCCTGGCGATCCACGACCTGGTAGGCGCCGCAGGCCAGGATCTCGAACACCCGGGTGTTGGCGAGATCCCCCGAGACCTCCCGCGGCCCGAAGGCGCCGTAGTGGATGTTGAGGACCACCTCGGCCCCGGCGTAGAGGGCCCGCCACTGTGGAGGGCGGAGCGCGCCGCCACGCAGCATCGGCGCCACGTGCGGGTCGCCCGCCGCGCGCTCCCAGCCCGGACCCCAGACGCCCACCGGCAGGCCGCGCAGGAAGCGGATCAGGATCTGCCGCTCCGGGTAGTGCGAGCCGACGAAGACGACGCGCGGAGCGGCGCGGTCGCCGCGCTCCGTCCCTCCCTCGTCGGGCGGACGGTGGACGCCGGGATCGCACGCGAAGGGAAGCCAACCTGCGTGCCGGTGGCCCGCCTCGAGGTGGAGGCCGGCCGCGTAGGAGGAGCCGAGGTAGAAGTCGTCGTACGCCGGCGCCATCCGCATCCCCGCGTCGAACTCGGCGGGGTAGTCGCTGAACCAGTTGACACAGCGGACGCCGAGCGTCCGGGCCGTTTCGAGCGTGGGCCGCGTCAGGACCGTTCCCTGGTTGATCAGGGCGATTCGAGGTCGGACCCTCCGCGTGGCGCGCACGAAGCGGGCATTGAGCGCGGCACGATCGAGGCGGTCGAGGAGCGGTAGCGCGCCCCGCAGGCGACCCGGGATCAGGAAGGCGCGGTGATCGAACAGGGTCACTTCGTGCCCGAGGCGCCGCAGGGCCGCCGCCAGATACTCCGGGAGCGCCTCGAACGCGGGGTTGAAGACGCCCGAGAGCAGGACTCTCATCCGCCCCCTCCCATCCCGCCGGCCGCCGGCGCCTGTTCCCGGGCCGGGACCGCGTCGCGGAACAGCCTCAGGTCCTCGCGGCGGAGACCGCCGGCCAGGATCGCCGCCAGGAGAAACGTTGCCGGGACCAGGCCGGCCTCCGGCAGCAGACGCCTGAGCGCCTCCAGCCTCGAGAGCGGATCGGTCGCCGGATCCCAGGCGATCAGACGGGCGGCGGCGCCCGAGAGCAGGGCGGCAACCCCCGCGATGCACGGGCCCGGGAGCGCGCGCCGCAGTGTTCCCTGGACGAGGTCGACGGCGCCCCGCCGCCCTCCGAAGGAGAGGGCGGCTGCCGCCACGATCGATCCCGAAAGGGCCGCCAGGGCGACGCCCGGTGCCCCGAACCGCAGGGCCAGGGCGAGCGCCAGGAGGAGGTTCACGATCGACCCGCAGGTCGTCGCCCAGGCCTCGAGGCCCGGACGACCGATCCCGCGCAGCGCCAGCCGGGCGGGCGAGACGAGAAGCGAGACGCCGGCGGCGGCGGCGAGCCAGCGCGCGCCGGTCGCGGCGCCTTCCGGAACGGGGCGGCCGGTCCAGGCGATCAGGATCGCGGGCGCCTCGAGAACGAGGAGCGCGGCTCCCGGCAACACCAGAAGCGCCACATAGCGGGTCGCCCGCTCCACGAGCGATCGCAGGCGCGCGCGATCCCCGCGAGCCTCCAGGCGGCTTGCGAGAGGCTGGATCACGGGGAGAGGGAGGGCGCCCAGCAGCTGCAGGGCGCCGGCGGCGCGCGCCCCGAGGTCATAGGCGCCGGCGCTCAGGAGGCCGGGACCGAGGGCGAGGGCCAGGCGAGGGGCGTGGTTCGCGAGGATCTCGGCTCCCCGGGTCACCTGCAGCCGGAGGCCGAAGGACAGGACCTCGCGCCAGTCGGACCGGCGAGCCCCGAAGGGATTCAGCCGCAGGCCCGGGCAGAGATGGTGGGCGACCGCCCCTTCGGCGAGGCAGGCGACCGCGGCGGCGCCCAGGGAGTTGACCGCCAGGCCGCGCAGCCCTCCTCCACCGAGGAGGACGGCGGCGCCGCCGGCGCCTTCGAGGAGCGAGGTCGCCGCTCCGATCCTTCCCAGCAGATCGAGGCGCTGCGCCCCGGCCACGACACCTCGGTAGGCCGACAGGGTCAGACGCAGCAGGACGACGGCGAGGGTGAGCGTCATGATCGCCGCCGCCTGGGCGGCGAAGCGTCCGCGCGGCGCGACACGGGCGAGAGCGAGCGGCATCAGGGCGATCGCCGCGACCGCTACGAGGCAGCTCAGGACCAGGTGAAAGCCGAAGCCAGCGCCCACGGCACCGTTGAGGGCGTCCCGGTCGCCGGTGGCGATGGCGCGCGCGGTGAAGCGCGCGTACGATCCTCCGACCCCTAGATCGAGGATCCCCGCCGTGTGCGCCAGCGACCAGGAGGCGGCCCAGAGGCCGAGGCCGTCGATCCCGGCGACTCGGACGATGAGCGGCGTCAGCAGGAAGCCCACGAGGGCGCCGGTGGCGGACTCGATCCCCCCCCATGCGACGCCGCGCACGGCGCTGCGGCGCTCGCCGGCACCGGCGAGCGGCACCTCCGACGCGCGCCGGACGGCGGGGGCGCTCACGCCTTACCCTCCAGCTCCAGCGCCGCGATGCACAGGCCGCACAGCAGCCAGAACGGCTCCATGATCCGGATCAGAATGAAGGTGTTCGTCCCGATCGCGTGCACCAGGAGGCCGGCCAGACCGGCCGTCATGCCGAGGCCCAGGGCGCGGTGCAGCGGCTGCTCCAGCACCGCGAACGAGCGGCCGCAGAGCCTGGCGACCGCCCACAGGAGGACGCCGAAGGCCGCGAGTCCCGGGATCCCCAGCTCGACCAGGACCCGGAAGTACTGCGCATCGAGGAAGCCGTACCCGGTGATCCCCCATCCTGTGACCGGGTGCTGCACGAAACCCTCGAGGGCGCTGCCCCAGGAGGTCAGACGGGCCGAGGAGGAGGAGTCCAGTCGAACGTGCCCCAGCGTGAGGGACTCGCGGTCGTCGCCCTCGAACGTGTACGCGATCCGCTCCTCCACGCTCTTCGGATGGAGGAAGAGCAGGAGCGTCGCCCCGACGATCGCCAGGGCCGCCAGTCGCCGTCGCGCGGGGCTCAGGATCAGGAGGGTGGCCAGCGCCGAGCCGAAGGCCAGCCAGGAGCTCCGCGACAGTGTCGCCAGGAGGGGAGGGATCGTCGCGGCGGCCAGCAGCGCGCAGGGCCGGCGCCAGCGTCGCTCGGGCACCGTGAGGGCGATGGCGGCGGAGACGCTGAACATCAGGACGAGGTATCCCCCCAGGGTGTTCGGCTCCCCGTCCTTGCCTTCGAAGGGGGCCGAGGGACGGACACCCGAGGGCATCTGCCAGTAAGCGTAGAGGACGATGAGGGACGCCGTGACGAGCACCGCCGCCAGCAGCCGACGGTGCTGCTCCTCGGAGCGCACGTAGTTCACCGTGATAAAGAAGATGATGAAGTACTCGATGTACTTCGCCACGAAGCAGAGGCCGACGAGAGGACGCACCCGGGCCGCCTCGATGCCGATCAGGGTGGAGAGGAGGCAGATCGCCGCGTAGGCGGCGATGGCGCCGTTGAGACGCGTGCGGCGCACGGCCCCGAGGTCCTTGTGCATCGCCATTCGGGCGATCCAGGCGACCCCGATCAGCAGGAGCACGAGGTCGTCCGTGCGCAGGGTCACCGCGCGCGAGGTCTCCAGGCTGGTGCCGCCTCCGTGGCCCACGGCGAGCTGCGGCGAGAAGAGCATCGACAGAACCAGGATCACGAGACCCGCGTCGGCGTTGAGGAGCGCCGCCATGAAGAGGATGGACGCCGCGGTGCCGAGCAGCGGCAGGTGGACGGGCACCCGGGCGATCCAGACGGACAGGATCGCCAGGCAGATGGTCAGGCCGCCCGCGAGAAGGATCCGGCGGGCAGGGAAAGAAGCGGACGCGAGGGCCATGGTGGCATGTCCGTTTCTACCGCTCGCCGGCGGCGGCCGCCGCCGGCGGGGCGGCCGCGCCGTCGCCCGCGGCGGCCGAGGCGTCGCGCGGCCCCCTCTCGTAGCGGTGGTAGATGTACTGCATTTCGGGCGTGTAGGTGCTGACCTCCGCCTTGATGTCGTTGAGCACGATGCCGCGGATGGCCGCGCGCACGTTGTCGAGGTGCGTCTTGGCGCGCTTCAGCACCGCTCGCCCGATCCGCCCGAGCTGGTAGACCAGCACGACCCCGTCCACGCGCGTGGAGAGGATCACCGCGTCGGTGACCGGCAGGATCGGCGGCGCGTCGATCAGGATGACGTCGAAGCGCGACGCCACCTCGACGATGAAGTCGCTGAACAGCGGCGATCCCAGGAGCTCCGAAGGGTTCGGCGGCAGCGCCCCGGCGGTGAGGATGTGCAGGTTCTCCAGCCCCGCCGAAGTCAGCATCGAGCGCATGTCCATCCGGCCCATGAAGACGTCGCTGAAGCGGTGCAGGACGTCGTCCAGGCGGGACATGCCGAGCACCACGTGCGTGAATCCCGGCTCGCGCGGCACGCCGAAGACGGTGTTGATGGCCGGGTTGCGCAGATCACAGTCCCAGATCAGGGTCTTCTTGCCCATCTGCGCCATCGCCACCCCGAGGTTGGCGACGGTGGTCGACTTCCCCTCGCTCGGGGAGGCCGAAGTGAAGAGGAACGTCCGCCCGGCCTTGCCGATGCGCGAGAACTCGAGGTTCGTGCGCAGCGACCGGAACGCCTCCGCCACGGGCGACTGTGGCGCGAACTGGGTCACCAGCGTGCTCAGACCCTCCACGTTCGGATCGGCGGCCAGGGCCGGGTTGTGCTGCAGGATCTCCCGACGCACCGCCTCCGGCTCGATGTGCGGGATCACGCCGATGACCGAGAGCCCCAGGTACTCCTCCACGTCCTCGATGCTTCCGATCGAGGTGTCGAGGCTCTCGGCCGCGAAGGCGCCCACGAGCCCGAGCAGCAGCCCCACGAGAAGACCGACGAGGGCCCGCACCAGGCGCCCGGGCGATCGCACGGGCGTGGCGCGCGTCGCGGTCTCGACCACGCTCAGCTCCTGGACCTTGTCGGCCTCCTTGATGAGCGCCTCCTGGTGCTTGCGCATCAGCATCTCGTACGCCTCGGCGTTGACCTGCACCTCGCGTTGGAGCTGCAGCAGGGTCTGCTCGGCGCGCGGGAAGCGGACCAGCTTCGCGTCGAGCGTTCGCTTGCGCTCGACCTGGAGGCCGAGCGCGGTGCGCGCCTCCCCGCGCAGACGCTCGACGAGGCGGTCGATCTGCTCCTTGACGGAGACCACCTCCGGCGCCTCCTCCTTCTGGAAGGCCAGCAGCTGGCGCTTGCGGTCCTCGAGCTTCGACAGCTCCGCGCGCAGCGATGCGAGGCCCTCCTCGGGGAGATCAATGAGAAGGAGGTCCGGTGAGGAGCCGGGGTCGCCGGGCCGGTCGAGGAGATCCACGAGGCCGCGGAGCGCCACGAGGCGGGCGTCGGTGCGCGCCGCCTCATCCTGGAAGAACTGGACCTCCTTGGCATCCGGCATGCTGGCGCCGAGGTTGGCCTCCTTGAAGCGCGTCAGACGCTCCTCCGAGGACCTCAGCCGCACGCCGACCTCGGCCACCTGGCCCTCCACGAACCGGCGCGCCTCGATGGCCTGCCGGTTGCGCTCGAAGGTGTGCCGCTCGATGTACTGCTCCATGACGGCGTTCGCCACCTGCACCGCCTCGTCGGGCGTGGAGCAGGAGCTCTTGATCTCGATCAGGCTCGTGCTCTCGACCGGCTTCGCGGTGTAACTGTGGAGGAGCGCGTCGATGGTGGCCGACTGCTCCCCGCTCGCCTGCACCGACTCGATCCTGACGTCGGCGGGGATGCGGCCCAGCGCCTGCGCCGCCTTCAGCGCCACGGGCTTGCTGGTGATGATCTGAGCCTGGGTCGCGAGGTCGTCTCCCGGGCTCCACGCGAAGGCCTCCAGGAAGAGACCGGTGATGCTGTCGGCGCGGGTCCACTTCACCCGCGCGCTCGCCTCGAAGATCGGCCGCGCGCGGGGCGTGAGGACGAGGGTCAGGGCCCCCAGGGCCAGACAGCACCCGGCCACCACCTTCCAGCGCCGCCGGAGAATTCGCAGGTAGTCCTGCAGGTTGAGGTCGTACTGCGCGCTCATGACGTCACTTCCTGAAGTTTTCGATGATGTAGGCCGACTCGATGGCGCCGAGGGCCGGGTTGATGATTGAGAAGACCTCCTGCAGGGTGACGATGGCGCGCCGCGGCACGAAGACGATGTCGCCGGGCTGCAGCGGGATGTCGGCGGCCATCTTTGCCTCGTGGACGAGCTCCTTGAAGTTCGCCACCTGAAGGCTGGCCTGACCGCCGGGGCCGCGCTTGACCACCACGACACCTTTCATGTAGCCGCCCCGCGTGAATCCTCCCGCCCGCGCGATCGCCTCCACGAGCCCCATCTTGTCGAGGATATTGACGACTCCGGGCGTGTTCACTTCACCCAGGACGTAGACCTTGCGGTTGCCCATCGACAGCGAGGGCACGAAGACCAGATCGCCGGACTCCAGCTCCGGGTCGTCCTCCTGGATCCCCTGGAAGACCGCCCGGTAGAGATTCAGCTCCTTCCTCTCACCCGAGCGACGGGTCAGCTGGATGCGCATCAGATCGGCGTCCTGGCTCGGACCGCCGTGGAATGAGAGGAACGTGACCAGGCGCGTCGAACCCTGCAGCGGCCACTCGCCCGGGCCGCTGTCGTTGCGCGACGTGGTGCGCACCTCGCCCATGAGACTGACCCGATGACCTCCGTACTTTGTAATCAGGAGCTCGAGGTAGGTCTCCTTGTAGATCCCGGTCAGCTGCGTCTCGATCTCCTGCTTCACGTCGCCGGCCGTCTTGCCGGCGACCTTCAGCGAGCCGATCCCCTTGATCGGCAGGAACGCCTCGCCGTCGCTCTGCACCGTCAGCTTCATCTCGTCGATCTTCTGGCCGTCCCAGATCCGGAGGCTCAGCACGTCTCCGGCGGCGAAGCGGTACTCGGGGGCGGGGGCCAGCGTCGCGTCCTGGTCCCCGGCGGAGGCCCAGCCCAGCAGGCAGAGCGCGGCCAGGAGAAGGATGGCGGCGCCACGCACGAGGCGGCCCCGGCGGCGGCGCAGGGCGCAGCGTCGGAGGGCCCATCGTCGCGCGTGAGGGCCGTCATCGATCTCGATGCGCCGCCCCTGGCGCATCACCGTCACGATCCGTCCGAGAAGATCCTCGCGCAGCACGGCGCCGTCGGGCCCCGGCTCCGCCTCCCCCTGCAGGCGATAGAGGCGTCGGCCGCCCGACAGCTCGACCGCCACCAGTCGATGGACCACGAACAGGCCGGCGACGCGGGCCAGCACGATCTGGCCGAGGCAGGGGAGACCGAGGAACGGCTCCACCAGGACCCGGTCTCCATCCCGCAGCGTCGGCCGCATGCTGGCGCCGCGCACCGGCACGCAGGCGACGCCGCCGATCACCAGCAGCGCCTCGAGCACGGGCGCCGCCTCCCGGGCGACCTCCGGCAGCCTGTCGTCCCGCGTGGCGCTCATCGTGGCGCGCCCGCGCGCACGGCGCCCCCCACGGCGTCGGCCGTCGCGCCCGAGACGCGATGCCGGATGTGCAGGAAGGGAGCCCGCGCCAGGTCGACCACGCGCCGCTCGGACAACGTCTCTCCGCCCGTCACGATCTCGACGCGGGGGCGGAAGTGGTTGTCCTCGTTGAGTGAGACCACTCGCGCCAGATCGCCGCTGCTCAGCTCGACGAGGGTGCCGATCGGGAAGATCGGCAGGGCGCGCAGGAGAGCGCGGAAGAGGGCGGGGCTGAAGCGCCGTCCGTGCCGCTCCATCACCACCGAGGTCACGTCGTGCAGGTCGGTGGGACGATCCCCCTCCGGCGCGTGGTACTGCACATCGACCAGGCTCGCCAGCGCCACCGCCTGGACACGCGTGTCCGGGCGCGACGCGGGAGAGGAGGCGGACTCCGAAGCCAGCAGGCTCTGGACCTGACCGATCGCCTCCTCCATGGCCGCGGCCTCGACGCCGAGCAGCTCGAGGACGGGAGCCGGAGCGAGGCGCGACCGCTGAGGATCGAGCGGCTCCTCTGACGGCACCCCCGGGAGCTCCGCCTGGGGGTCGACCCCCGCGAGGAGCAGCCCCGCGTCGTGAAGCAGGGCCAGGCGCGCCAGGTCGGGCAGGTCGGCCTCGAGGCCCAGGAACCGAGCCAGGCGGCAGGCGATGAGGGCGGTGTTGACCGAGTGGCGGCTCAGGTGGAAGCCCGAGCCGCGCGGAAGAAGCCTGTCCAGCGGCTCATCGGTCGCGGCGCGAGCGGCGATCTCCCGCGCCAGATCGGCCAGGGCCTCCGGCTCGGCGGGGCGCCCGGACCGCGCGCGGGTGAAGAGGCGCGCCACCGTCTCGATGTTCGAGCCCACCCGGGCGGCTCCCGCGGGCGCGCTCTCGGCGGCGTGACGCGCCGCGGGGCCACGGGCCCGTGATTCTTGTGCGGCAGCGCCTGGTCGCGCCGTATCGGCGTCGGAGCCTTCCAGGGCTCCGGGGCCGAGCCCCGCGTGCACGATGATCTCGCGCAGCGTGCGCATCGGTCGGTGGGCGCCCGGCAGCGCCGCCACGTCCTCGTAGCACGCGATCCCCTGCCACACCTTGCGCCACCCGTCCTCGCGCATCCGCGGCAGCGATCCGGGGCCCGCCTCGGGCCCGAGGTACTCGAAGACCCCCGTCAGGCCGGAAGCACCGGTGCCCGCGCAGTCATGGCACCCCTTGCCGTTCGGGACGATGAGACCTCCTTTTCTCTCCATCTCCTCGAGATCACGCCGCTGGAAGCCCAGTCGCTCGGCCTGCGCGGTCGGGATCGTGCGCCAGGTGATGCACTGGCGGCAGACGGTCCGGACGCGCGCCTGCGCCAGGATCGCCAGGGGCACAGTGGGGCCCGAGCCGCCCTCCAGGTCGCGCGCCACAGTGCGCGCGAGCGCCTCCGGCTCGGAGGCGGGAGCCCCGGCGAGGACGAGGCTGCCGCTGGCGGCGAGCCGGGCCGCCATCACCAGATCGGGAGGCCCCTCGAGGCGGTCGATCAGGACGAAGTCGGGAGCGGCGGCGTGCAGGCTCTCGGGGAAGGGCCAATCCGACAGGGCGTCGGCGAGCCAGGTCAGATCCGGCTTGGCGCCCGCACGGGCGGTGCCGACGCGTCCTCCCTTGTGACCGCGCGCCGCCAGGGTGGACGCGAGGAGCTCGAGCATCGTGCTCCGCCCCGACGAGGGACCTCCCGAGACCAGCAGGAGCCCCGCGGGGCACTCGAGCCCCTCGAGGAGGAGCTCGAGCAGGGACGGGGACAGGCCCATGTCGGGCAACGTGGCCGGAGGCGGGGACGCGACGACCGCCGCCAGGCGAAGGCGATACTCGTGCCGGCGGACCGCCGGCCGGACGCTCAGGAGGACGCGGGCCGGCTTGCCCTGGCCGGTCCTCACCACGCCGGTCGGAACGTAATGGAAGACCGCCGCCAGGAAGCCGAGGGAGTCCTTCGGCGCGATCGGGAACGGCTGCTGCTCGCCGTGGGTGGTGATCAGGGTCGCCTTCAACCCGTCACGACCCGGCTGCAGACTCAGCTCGACGTGCTCCCCGGAGACCAGGCGGGAGAGCGCCGGGGCGAGGAGATCCGGCCGCGGGACGACGCTCGGCCAGGAACCGGCGTCGAGCGGCGCACCCAGGTCGGTGGCTCGGATCTCCTCGTCGCTCGCGGGGATCGGCACGACGCCCACCTCGGTCCCCCAGTAGCGCCTCGGAACGCGCAGGCTCTCCGCGCCGCGCGCCGTGGCGACGAAGGCGACCCCCTGTCGGTCGGCCAGCAGGACCGGGAGGGCGAGTGGAGCGCCCTCCCTAGCGTGAGCGGCGGCCGACGTTCCTGGAGGCGCCATTGCGTCCTTCCCTCGGAGTCTCGTGCGACCCCGCCGGATCGAGGGTCACGATCTTGGTGATGAGCGTCCGCTCCAGGTACTTGAAGTCGAGCGGCTTCTGGATGAAGTCGTAGGCGCCGAGGTCCAGAGCCTGAAGCGCCATCTCATGATCGGCGTGGCCGCTGATCATGATGACCGCCGATCCGGGCGCCTGTTGGCGAAGCCGCTTAAGGGTCTCGATGCCGTTCATGCCGGGCATCGCGACGTCCAGCAGGATCACCTGCGGCTTCACCTGCGACACCAGGGCGAGGGCCTTCGTCCCGTCCTCCGCCCCCTGCGCCGTGAAGCCATGATCCGCGAGAAACTCGATGAGCACCTCGCGGATGGCGATCTCGTCGTCCACCACCAGGATCTGCGTCATGAGCGACCCTCCTGCAGCGAAGCGAGCACACACTCCACGGCCGAGGGCTCGGGCAGGAACTGCAGGCGCCTCACGGGCACCCGCTCAGTGAGGTCGGCGAGGAAGCGCACGGCGAACTCGAGCCCCTGCTGGTCCCACATGGCGGGGAAGGCGCGCACCATCATCTGCGCGACGGCGGTGGACGGAGTCAACTCCAGGACCCGGTTCCGCGGCGCCTGATCGAGGATGAAGACGGCGTCGAGGCGGACCGACGCCGGAGCCTCTAACCCCGCCTCGCCGTGCCACGGGGTCCCGTAGATCCGGTAGCCCGACGCCTCGGCCCGGATCGCGATCCGATCGTCCGACAGGATGGTCACGCCCCCGCGCTCCTTCCAGAGACGTGCGGTCGTGCTCTTGCCGGCCCCCGAGGTTCCGAGGAACAGGAGCCCGCGCTCGCCGAGGGCGAGCCCGCAGGCGTGCACCAGGACGCCGCGCCCGCGCGACAGGCGCGCCAGGAAGATCACCTCGTCGAAGGGGTAGACGAACGGGTGGAGCTCGCCCTCGGTCAGGATCGGCCCGCCCACGAGCGTCTCCCCGCGCCCCTGGCGGTAGTCATGATCGAACTCGACGGAGAGGTAGGGCTCCTTCCCGAAGATCGGGGAGCGGAAGGTCAGGAGGTGCGAATCGCCGACCTCCTCGAGACGCCAGACCGATCCGGTCTCGAATAAAGTCTTCCCGGCCCTGCGTCGCGGCGCCCTGCCGCTCGCCGCCTCCAGGAGGACCGACGCGCAGTCGGTGCCGGGGGCGTCGACCAGGAACGGGACGTGGGCCGGCTCGGCGATCAGGCGGAGCGTGGGATCCGAGACGCCGACCTGCAGGCCGATCCGCGCGATCTCGAGGACGAGCGGACGGGGTCGGCTAGGAGGCATTGTGCGAGCAGATGGGTGGCTGGGCACATTTGCCGACGACCGGTCCGACGGGGCCGGCCGTGGAGCTGTTCTTGCATGATGCGAGGACCGCCTCGTTCGGCACGAGCCGCACCCTTCTGAGCACGGGACGCTCGTACTGCTTCCTCCGCCGAGCGCCGGCTCCTCCATCGCTGGTCATGACTGGGTCTCCTTTGATTCTCCGGAATGGGCTCCGGGGCGTTCAATTTGCAGTAGCTGCGGTGCCCTCTCGCCGCCCACGGCGGCCTTTCCACACCCTCCCGAGGCGCACGCCCCCGCGCCGCAGCCGCCAGTCGCGCCGAGCGCGCTGGCGCGCGGCAGGATCGCGCCGGGAGGAGTCCACCCTGCCGCGACCCTCTCGGCGTGTTCGCGGTAGCGTGCGGCGGTCTCGGCGTTGCCGGACATCTCCTCCAGGAGCGCCGCGCGCCGGTGGGTGATTTCGCAGTAGTACGGGATCCAGCCGTCGGGGCTGCCCGTCTCGAGAGTGGCGGTCGCCGGACAACGGTCGCACATCCCCTTCAGCTCACATGAGACGCAGACGTTGGCTTCCGACGCGTGCCGCTTCCGGATCTCCCCGACGATGCCGTACCACCCTTCGCGAAAGCTGCCCGAGCGCAGGTCGTAGCCGCTGAGGGGCAGCGCCTCGCAGGAGAGCAGGGTCCCTCTCGGGTCGATATGGAAGCTGTTGACCCCCGCGCCGCACGACATCAGGAAGGGGCTGGGTGTGCGCGAGGGGCGCACGAAGTGACTGTAGAAATTCATCCAGTCGGCCAGCCGGGCGGGATCTTCGGCGTCGTAACGGACGACCCGCTCGGGGGAGGATCGTGCGTGGGTCGGTGCCATCGAGCCATCCAGGCGACCGTGGATGATCGCGTCGTACCGGAAGTGGACCCCGAGCTCCTCGGCGAAGGCCTGCATTCTCTCCATCTCACCCGAAAGCGGCTCCATGGCGACCGCCTTGAGGGTCAGCGGCAGGTCACGCGCGAGCAGGAGGTCGATCCCCTGGCGCACCTTGGTGAAGCGTCCCGGGAACCCCGTGGTCTTCAGGTAGGTCTCGTCGGAAAGGCCATACAGGGTTATCTCGACGCTGAACGGCGGGTATTCGGCCAGGAGGTCGGCCGTCCGCGCGTCCAGAAGCGTCCCGTTGGTGAACACGCTCAGAAGAAAGCCGAGGCGCTTCGCGTGCAGATAGATCTCCGGGAAATCGGCGCGTGAGAGGACTTCGCCGCCCGTCAGGAGCATCCAGAGACACCCTTCGTCCGCCGTCTCGTCCAGGATCCTCTTGATCTCGGCAGTGGTGAGCTCGCCGCGCCCGGAGTAGTCCGGGATGTAGCAGTGGACGCAGCGCAGGTTGCACTTGAACGTGATCTCGAAGGAGCCGGAAAGCGGCACCCTCTCCTGCCCGCAGGCGCGCCGCAGCTGCGCTCCGAAGTCGTTGTAGGAAAGCTCCTGGCACGCGCTCATCGGTCACCGTCCGTGGTCGGCTGGACCAGGCGTGCGTCGAGCAGCGACTCCAGGAACTCCAGGACATCGGCTCGCGCCTGCGACTCGTCGACCTCGAAATCCTGGGCCACGAGGCGCGCGATCGCCGTCGCCGAGCGCTGGCCGTCGAGCAGGGCGAAGATGGCGCTGCCGACCTCGTTGGCCGTGAAGAGGTAGTCCATCTGGGCGGCGCCGTTGCGCACCGGCACCAGGATCTGTTCCCCTGCGATCCTGCGGGAAACGACGTCCGGCGACAGACGGAACGTCGAGGCCTCGACATTGAGTCGGCTCATCGCGCGCGTCTCCTTTCGGCCGCCTGCCACACGGCCTGGCGCAGCAGCGCCGCGGTTCGGTGCGGGGCGATCATGGCCCTCCTCCATACGCCGGCGGCGGGCGCCGCGTCGGACGGCAGGAAGGCGTCCAGGGCGAAATGCATCCGATCCTTCAGTGTGGGCGCCGCGAGAGACATCAGGATTTCGCCTGTGTACGGGTACGGCCTGAGATCCAGGACGCGCCTCATCAGGATCGACGCCAGCCGCCCCGGCCTGGAGGCCGGCTCGGTCGCCATGGGCGCGCCGAGCGCGGCGGCGGCCTGGAGGGCCCAGCCGAGGAGGAGCGTCGTACGCGACGCCTCCGCCCTGTGGCGGAGGATCTCCGCGTCGAGCGTTCGGGCGCGGGCGACCAGGAGATGGGCCAGGTCGGCGACGCGGATCAGCCGGTCGAACGAGTGCTTCACCAGATGGATCGCCAGGAGCAGGAGCTCGTCCTCCGCGGACGGGACCAGGGCCGGCCCCCCGGCGACCGATCCTGGCGCGGCCCGCTCGAACAGACTTTCCGTCGGCAGCGGGAAGATTGTCGCGCGCGTCGGACGGCGCCTGGCGCCCAGAGGATCGGCGTGGAGGTCCACGATGACCCCTCCGCGACGAAACAGACCCGGGGCCGCCTCCTCGAACCCCTGGCGCGCCAGGACCGCGCGGGCCACGTCGAAGTCCCCGGGCAGGACCAGGAGATCGTGGTCCTCGAACGGGCGCGATCCTGAATCTCCGTAGATCCCCTCCACGCTCCTGAGGCCGCGCATCACGATCACAGGAAGGCGACGTCGCGCCAGGCCGTCCAGGACCTCGGCGAGCGCCAGCCCCTGCGACAAGGTCGCGGCGGAGATCCGTTGATGACGGCGCTTCAGGCTGGAGCGGAGCCAGGGGTCGATCCCTTCGGGCGGGAGGAGCTCGACGGCGCGGTGGGCCAGCCCGTCGATCCGGTGGTAGGCGATCCGCTCGAGAAGGACCGCCGTCTCGCGGGAAGGCAGCGCGCGGAGGATCGACGCGAGGATCTCCTGCTCCCGCCCGGGCACAGCCAGCAGACGCAGCAGGTCGGCCGAGCCCCAGGCCCGTTCTCGGACCGCGCCGCGCCCGGGCGCGATTGCGGACGCATGCATCGGTTCTCCTCCGCCTCCAACGTCAGGCGGAGCGAATATAGGCCCCCCGGAAAAAGCCGCAAGTTGTCGGATTTGGAGAGGGTTCCGCGTTACGATCCTGAAATCGTCCCCCACCGTGCGGATCGTGAGATGGCGTGGGGTGCGCGCGCCGCGAACCCTGCTAGAATATCCGCCCCGTCAGGCGATCGGATCCTCCCAGGACCGCACAGCCACGCGTGCCACGATACGAGGTCGCGGATGTCGGACGATTACAAGGATGTGTTCGAGCCCCTCGAGCTCCGGTGGCAGGAGCGCTGGGCGAGCGCGCGCCTCTGGGCCGCGCCGAGGCGGCCCGAGGGGCGGAAGTTCTACTGCCTCGAGATGCTGCCGTATCCTTCCGGTCGACTCCACATGGGACACGTCCGCAACTACGCGATCGGTGACGCCGTGGCCCGCTTCCAGTGGATGCGTGGCGCCCGGGTGCTCCACCCGATGGGATGGGACTCGTTCGGCCTCCCGGCGGAGAACGCCGCGATCAAGCACGGCACGCCGCCGTCGGCCTGGACCGAGGAGAACATCGCCAACATGGCGGCCCAGCTCCGCAGGCTCGGCCTGTCGTACGACTGGGATCGGGAGATCGCCGCGCACCGCCCCGACTACTACCGCTGGAACCAGTGGCTTTTCCTCCGCATGCTGGAGCGCGGGCTGGCGTACCGCAGCCGCCGCTGGGTGAACTGGTGCGATTCCTGCCGCACGGTCCTGGCGAACGAGCAGGTGGAGCAGGGACGCTGCTGGCGCTGCGAGTCGATCGTCGGGCGGAAGGAGCTGGAGCAGTGGTTCCTGCGGATCACGCGGTACGCGGAGGAGCTGGACGCCGAGCTCGATCGCCTCACCGGCTGGCCGGAGCGGGTGCGGCTCATGCAGCGGAACTGGATCGGCCGCAGCGACGGAGCGGTCGTCCGCTTTCCGCTGATCGAGTCTGCGGGGCGGCCCGAGGCCGACGGTCTCGAGATCTACACGACGCGGCTCGACACGATCTTCGGCGCCACGTTCTGCGTGGTGGCGCCGGGCCATCCTCTGCTCGCCCGGGTGCCGCGAGGGACCCCCGAGAGCGCCCGCGTCGAGGCGTTCCGCCGCCGGATGGAGGCCAGGGACGTCACGCGGGCGGAAGGGGTGCCGGAGCGGAAGGAAGGGGTGGACACCGGCCTTCGCGTGACGAACCCGTACAACGGTGAGGCGCTCCAGGTCTTCGTCGCGAACTTCGTCCTGATGGAGTACGGGACCGGGGCGATCATGGCGGTGCCGGCGCACGACGAGCGCGACTTCGACTTCGCGCGCGCGTACGGTCTGCCGGTGCGGCAGGTGATCGCCCCCCGTGGCCGCCCGGGCGCGCAGGGCGAGCCGGCGGCGCTGATCGAGGACGGACTCTTGATCGACTCGGGTCCGTACAGCGGCCTGGACTCGGCGGAGGCGCGGCGGACGATGCTGCGCGACGGTGAGCGCGACGGGTTCGCGCACGGAAGGGTGCAGTTCAGGTTGCTCGACTGGGGGATCTCGCGCCAGCGTTACTGGGGGACGCCGATCCCGGTCGTCTACTGCGATCGGTGCGGGACGGTGCCGGTCCCCGATCGCGACCTTCCCGTCCTCCTCCCGCCGGAGGCCCCCCTGACCGGGGAGGGCGGCTCGCCCCTGGATCGCGTTGACGCCTTCGTGAACGTGCGCTGCCCGGGGTGTGGAGGGCCCGGGCGGCGCGAGACCGACACCATGGACACCTTCTTCGACTCCTCCTGGTACTTCTACCGGTACTGCGACCCGCGCAACGACTCGGCCCCCTTCGATCCGGCGGTCGTCGCTCCGTGGTTCCCGATCGATCTCTACATCGGCGGGATCACCCACGCCACCATGCATCTCATCTATTGCCGCTTCTTCGCGAAGGTGCTGCGCGACCTGGGGCTTCTCTCGACCGGCGAGCCGGTCCGGAACCTGCTCTGCCAGGGGATGGTGCTGAAGGGGGGGACGGCGATGTCCAAGTCGAAGGGGAATATCGTCGACCCCGACGACATGGTGCGCCGCTACGGTGCCGACACCACCCGTCTCTTCACGCTCTTCGCCGCACCGCCCGAGAAGGATCTCGAATGGAACGAGCAGGGGGTGGAGGGGTGCTTTCGCTTCCTGGAGAAGGTCTGGCGCCTGCTGATGCCGCGGGCGCCGGAACTGGCCCGGGCACCTCTGCCCGGCCCCGAAGAGGGGCAGGGCGATCCGCGTCGCTCGGCCTTCCGGCGCAAGATTCACCAGACGATCGAGCGTGTCACCGTCGACATCGAGAAGAGGCTGCACCTCAACACGCCGGTGGCCGCCCTCATGGAGCTGCTCAACGCCATGCAGGAGTTCGCGAAGGAGGCGATCGACGAGGACGCGCCCTACCTGAAGGAAGCGGGTCGCACCATGGCGCTGCTCCTGCAGCCGTTCGCGCCCCACGTGTCGGAGGAGATCTGGACCGCCCTGGCGGGGGAGGGGAGTGTTCTTCGCCAGCCCTGGCCCCGTGCGGATCCGCGCTGGCTCCACGAGGAGGAGGTGGAGGTCGTGGTGCAGGTCAACGGCCGCGTGCGGGGGCGGCTGCGGATCGTGGCCTCGCTCCCGGAGGAGGAAGTGGTGGCGCGGGCGCGAGCCGACGCGCGCGTCGGGTCCCATCTCGCGGGGCGCGAGGTGCGCAAGACGATCTACCTCCCCGGGAAGCTCCTGAATCTCGTTGTCCGGTGAGGCCCCCGCGACTCCGGCGGGTGAGGGCGGGCCCCTCCTCGGACGCTCCCACCCCCTGCTGCTATAATGCCGCCGATGACCCCGCGGTCGACGACGCAGCGCGCAGCGGCCAGCCTCAGGACGGGCCGCGACCCCCGTCGCGTGGCTCTCCTGGCGATCGCGGGCCTCCTCGCTCTCGCCGGAGGCTGCGGCTACCACCTGAGCGGTCATTCCAACGCCCTGCCGGGCGTTCAGACGATCGGCATCCCGACCTTCGTCAATCGCACCAGCCGCCCCGAGCTGGAGCAGCGGGTCACCGAGCACATCATCGACGAGTTCACGACGCGCGGCCGGGCCCGCATCCTGCCGGGCGAGGAGGGGGCCCAGGCCGTCCTCAAGGGAACCATCCTCAGCTACACCCTGAACCCGGTGGCCATCAGCGAGCTGGGCCGGGCGACGCGCTACGAGATCCTGATCACGGCGCACGTGACCCTGAGCGAGGTGGCCACCGAGAAGGTCCTCTGGGACGACGACCATTTCCTGTTCAAGCGGCAGTACGACGTTGCGGCCAACCCGCAGAGCTTCGTGGATCAGGAGATCGTGGCGATCGACGACGTCGCCGCCGACTTCGCCCGCAGCGTCGTCACTTCCATCCTCGAGGGGTTCTGAGCGGTGCCGCGCGCGTTGACCTTCGCCCAGTTCCGGCAGGCGCTGGTGCGGGCGCAGGTGGATCCGGTCTATCTGCTCGACGGAGAGGAGGGGTTCTTCCACGAGGAGGGGATCCGGCTCCTGGAGCACGCGGTGCTGCCTCCGGGGGCTTCGACGATCGATCGCGAGTCGATCCGGGGCGGGGAGGCGTCGCTCGCTGAGGTTCTCGACCTCGCCTCCACCTACCCGATGGGGGCCGACCGGCGGCTGATCGTCGTGCGCGAGGCCGATCGCCTGAGCTGCGAGTCCGCCGAGCCCCTGCGCCGCTACCTGTCCCGCCCGAACCCGAAGAGCTGCCTGGTGTTCAGTGACGCCGGCTTCGACCGGCGGCGGCTGCTCTACAAGACGCTCCGCGCGGGCGCGGGACGCGTCGATTGCTCCCCCCTCGACGAGTCCCGCATCCCGCTCTGGGTGCGCGAGCGTCTGCGGGAGCGCGGCTTCGGGATCAGCGCCGACCTGGCCGAGGCGATCGCCTCGGGGGCGGCGGGACAGGGCCTGGGCCGTCTGGACGCGGAGCTGCAGAAGCTGATGGGGGCGATCGGCGCGCCCCGCCCGGTTCAGGCCGCCGACCTCGAGCTCCTGGCGGATGTCCCTCGCGTGGCCGACGCCTTCCGCCTTGCGGCCTGCATCGCGCGGGGGGAGCGGGGCGAGGCGACGGCCGCCCTGCGCGCGCTGCTCCGCTCCGGCGAGGATCCCGTGCGCCTCCTGGGAGGGCTGTCCTGGTACTTCCGGAACGCCCTGAAGGCCCGGGTGGCGGGAGCCCGCCGCCTGCCGGCGCGCGAGATGACGCTGCTGTACGGTCTCGACCCCGGTCGGGTCGAGCGGTTCCAGGGCGAGATCGGCCGGACGGCGGTCCCGGTGCTCCGGCAGGCCCTGCGCGAGTGCCTTCGCGCCGACCGCGAGCTCAAGGGCATGGGGCCGAAGGCCCCGGCGCACGCCCTCGAGGGGCTGATCCATCGCATCGGGCTTGGACGACGGAGGACGGCGTGACGGCGACGGTGACCGAAGCGAAGGGGGAGGCGGTCGTGGTCCTCGACTTCGGATCGCAGTACAGCCAGCTGATCGCGCGACGCGTCCGCGAGCTCAACGTCTACAGCGAGCTTCTGCCGTTCGACACGCCGCTGGAGCGCCTGCGCGCCCTGGCTCCCCGCGGCCTGATTCTCTCGGGCGGGCCCGACTCGGTGTACGCGCCCGGAGCCCCGCGGATCGGACGCGATCTGCTCGAGATCGGCGTTCCGATCCTCGGCATCTGCTACGGGATGCAGCTCATGGCGCACGTGCTCGAGGGGAAGGTCGAGCCGGCGCGCGGGCGCGAGTACGGGCCGGCCGAGCTGGACATCCTCGAGGCTGTGCCCCTGTTCGACCGGACCCCGGCGCGCCAGCAGGTCTGGATGAGCCACGGAGACGACATCCTGGAGGCCCCGCGCGGGTTCGCCGTGATGGCGCGGAGCACCCGCGACCGGATTGCCGCCATGGCCGACCGCCGGCGCCGCCTCTTCGGCATCCAGTTCCATCCGGAGGTCGGGCACACGACGCATGGCCTCGCGATCCTGAAGAACTTCCTGTACGACGTCTGCGGCTGCTCGGGACGGTGGCGGATGGACTCCTTCCTGGATGAGGCAGACGCCGCGATCCGCGCGCGCGTCGGCCGGTCCAGGGTCCTCGCGGGGCTCAGCGGCGGGGTCGATTCCGCGGTCGCCGCGCTCCTGATCCACCGCGCGATCGGCGACCAGCTCGTCTGTCTGTTCGTCGACAACGGGCTGCTGCGCGAGGGGGAGGCCGAGGATGTCGCGCGGGCCTTCACGAAGATCCACCGCCTCCCGCTCCGCACGGTCGACGCCTCCGAGGCCTTCCTCGACGCCTTGCGCGGTGTGACGGACCCCGAGGAGAAGCGGCGCGCGGTCGGCAGGGTCTTCGTGGAGGTGTTCGAGAGGGAGGCGGAGGCCATGGGCGGAATCGAGTTCCTGGCGCAGGGGACCCTCTACCCGGACCTGATCGAGTCGACCTCGTTCAAGGGACCCTCGGCCGTGATCAAAACGCATCACAATGTCGGCGGCCTGCCGGCCCGGATGAAGCTGAAGCTCGTCGAGCCGCTGCGCGAGCTGTTCAAGGACGAGGTGCGCCGCCTCGGGCGCGAGCTCGATCTGGACGAGGAGGTCCTCGGGCGCCACCCGTTCCCGGGACCGGGCCTGGCCGTGCGCATCCTGGGCGAGGTCACGGAGGAGCGCCTCCGCATCCTTAGGGAGGCCGACGCGATCTTCATTGGCGAGCTGAAGCTGACGCCGGGTCGCCGCGCGCGGCGGCTGTACGACGAGATCGCCCAGGCGTTCGCCGTCCTCCTGCCGGTGAAGTCTGTCGGCGTGATGGGGGATGGACGGACCTACGAGAGCGTCCTGGCGTTGCGGGCCGTCACCACCGAGGACTACATGACGGCCGACTGGGCGCGGCTCCCGGACGAGTTCCTGGCGCGGGTCAGCGCGACGATTGTGAACAGGGTCCGGGGAGTGAACCGGGTCGTCTACGACATCAGCAGCAAGCCCCCGTCCACGATCGAGTGGGAATGACGATGCCCGCCCGGCGGAGCTTCGTCCACCTGCACAACCATTCCCAGTTCTCGCTCCTGGACGGTGCGTCCAGGCTCGAGGAGCTCGCCGAGCAGGCCGCCCGGTTCGAGATGCCGGCCCTGGCGATCACGGACCATGGGAACCTGTTCGGCGCCATCCCGTTCTTCGCGGCGTCCCGCGCGAAGGGGGTCAAGCCAATCCTGGGCTGCGAAACGTACCTCGCTCCTGGATCGCGCGCCGATCGGACGCCGCCCGGCTCCGGGAAGAAGCCGTACTACCACCTGCTGCTGCTCGTCAGCACCCAGGAGGGGTACCGGAACCTCATGCGACTCTCCACCGCCGGGTTCCTCGAGGGGTACTACTACCGCCCGCGGATCGACAAGGAGATCTTGGGGCGGCACGCCTCCGGGCTCATCGCCACGTCGACCTGCCTCGGAGGTGAGATCCCTCAGCTGATCCTGGCGGGGCAGCACCAGCGGGCGGAACGGGCGGCGGCGGAGTACCGCGAGATCTTCGGCGCCGACAACTTCTTCTTCGAGATCCAGGACCAGGGTCTTCCGGAGGAGCATGCCCTGAACGAGGTCTTGATCCCGATGGGCCGGCGCCTCGGGATCCCGCTCCTCGCCACCAACGACTGCCACTTTCTGCGGCGCGAGGATCACTTCTCCCACGACATCCTGATCTGCATCCAGACCGGCAAGACGGTGAAGGACGCCGACCGGATGCGCTTCACGCAGGAGCACTACTTCAAGTCACCGGACGAGATGTGGGAGGTCTTCAAGGGCCTCCCCGAAGCGGCCGAGAACACCTTGCGCGTCGCGGAACGCTGCGATCTCGCGCTCGAGACCGGCGGCAACCTGCTGCCCCACTTCCAGGTCCCCGACGGCACCACGACGGAGCGATACTTCCGCCAGGTCGCGCAGCTGGGGTTCGACGACAGAACGGGGGCCTGGCGCGAGCTGCAGCGACAGGGCAGGCTGCGCGTGCCGCTGGAGGAGTATCACCGGAGATTCGAGAACGAGATCGACATGGTGATCCGGATGGGGTTCCCGGGCTACTTCCTGATCGTCTGGGACTTCATCAAGTACGCCCGGGACCACGGCATCCCGGTCGGCCCCGGGCGCGGCTCGGCCGCCGGGTCGCTCGTCGCGTACTGCCTGCGGATCACCGACGTGGACCCGCTCCAGTACGACCTCCTCTTCGAGCGCTTCCTGAACCCCGAGCGCATCACCATGCCCGATATCGATATCGACTTTTGCATCCGCGGCCGAGCGCAAGTCATTGATTACGTTCGGGAAAAGTACGGACGGGAGAACGTCGCGCAGATCATCACCTTCGCGACCATGGGCGCCAAGGCGGTGGTCCGCGACGCCGGGAGGGGACTGGACATTCCGTACGGCGAGTGCGACCGGATCGCGAAGATGATCCCCTCCGAGATCGACATGACGATCGACAAAGCGTTGCAATCGTCGCCGGCTCTCAAGCAGCTCTACGACAAGGAGGACCGGATCCGGCAGCTGCTGGACGTATCGCGCCGCCTGGAGGGGCTGACGCGGCACGCCTCGGTGCACGCGGCGGGGGTGGTCATCTCCCCCCGTCCGATCGTGGAGTTCACGCCTCTCGGACGGACCAAGGACGAGGAGATCGTCACCCAGTACGCCATGGACGAGATCGGCGCGATTGGCCTGCTGAAGATGGACTTCCTCGGCCTCAAGACCCTGACGTTGATCCACGACTGCGTCGCACGGATCCGGGACGCGGAAGGGGCCGAGGTGGAGGTCGAGTCGCTGCCACTCGACGACGCCGGCACGTATGCTCTGTTCGCCTCCGCCCGCACGGCGGGAGTCTTCCAGTTCGAGTCCTCCGGGATGCAGGACATCCTGCGCAAGCTGAAGCCCGACCGTTTCGACGATCTGGTCGCCCTCAACGCCCTGTTCCGTCCGGGTCCGATCGGCTCGGGGATGATCGACGACTACATCGAGCGCCGTCACGGGAGGAAGGCGATCGAGTATATCGTCCCTCCGCTGGAGGAGATCCTCGGCGTGACCTACGGCGTCATCGTGTATCAGGAACAGGTGATGCAGATCGCCTCCCGCCTGGCGGGGTTCACGCTGGGCGAGGCCGACCTCCTCCGCCGTGCCATGGGCAAGAAGAAGAAGGACGTCATGGGGGCGCAACGGGAGAGGTTCGTGAAGGGGTGCCGCGCGCGCGGGATCTCGGAGAAGGATGCGAAGCGGATCTTCGAGCTGATGGAATACTTCGCGGGCTACGGCTTCAACAAGGCGCACAGCACCGCCTATGCGCTGGTCGCCTACCGCACGGCGTGGCTGAAGGCCCACTACCCGCGGCATTTCATGGCGGCGTTGCTGACCGCCGAGAAGGAGAGCACCGACGGCGTGGTGAAGTACATCGGCGAATGCCGGGAGATGGGGATCGCAGTGCTCCGTCCCGACCTCAACGCGTCCGGCATGGATTTCACCGTGGAGCCCGAGGGGATCCGCTTCGGCCTGAGCGCGGTGAAGAACGTGGGGGAGAGTGCCGTGCACGCGATCCTGGAGGCGCGCCGGAGCCTCGGACGGATCGGGTCGCCGCCGGCGCTCTGCCGGGAGGTCGACCTCCGACTGGTGAACAAACGGGTCCTGGAATCACTGGTGAAGGCCGGCGCCTTCGACCGGCTGGGTCCGAATCGCGCGGCCCTCTGCGCTTCGATCGACTCCGCGATCGACTGGGCCCAGAAGGCCATCCGCGACCGGGAGACGGGACAGACGGGGCTCTTCGCGGGATCGCCGGATGGAGCCGCCGGCGCTCCCGCTCCGCGCCCGATCCCGGAGTGGCCCGACCGGGAGCGGCTCGCGCACGAGAAGGAGACGCTCGGCTTCTACATGACCGGCCACCCGCTGAGGGACTACGCGGACCGCATCCGGGGACTCGTGACCCACACCACGGCGTCCCTCAGGGACATCCAGCAGCCGCGTCAGGCCATCCTGGCCGGCATCGTCTCCGCCCTGAAGCGCCGGCGCACGCGGAAGGGAGACCTGATGGCGGTCTTCAACCTGGAGGATCTCGAGGGCACGGTGGAAGTCGTGGTCTTCCCGGAGGCGCACTCGAGGCACCGCAGCCTGCTGGAGGAGGACGCCGCCCTGCTTCTCACCGGCACCGTGGAGATCGCCGAGGATCAGCGGCGCCTCATCGCCGACTCGATCCTGCCGCTCGACGAGGCCGAAGAGAAGAAGGCGCGCGAGGTCGTGATTGTTCTGAACGCCCCCGCGCTCGAGCCCACGACCGTGGACCGGGTGAGGGACCTCCTGCGCGAGCGGCCCGGTCCCTGCCCCGTCTACCTCGAGGTGACCCAGCCGCGCGCCTTCCGCGCCACGCTGAAGGCGGGGAACGCCCTCAAGGTCTCTCCCAGCCGCGACCTGGCACTCGCGCTGGAGGGGCTGCTCGGGAAGGGCACCGTAAGATTTCGTTGACTTTTTGGTGACAACTCCTCTATCCTCAGCACTTTCACCCTCTCACGAACGCGGGCGCAGAGCGCCTTCCCGGCAACGAGGGAGCGTTACGATGGCCAAGGGCAGATACCTGTTCACCTCCGAATCGGTCACCGAGGGTCATCCCGACAAGGTCGCCGACCAGATCTCGGACGGCGTCCTCGATGCCGTCATCGCGCTCGATCCGCGCGCGCGTGTCGCCATCGAGACGCTGGTGACGACCGGTGTGGCCTTCGTGGCAGGGGAGATGACGACGCGCGCGACTGTCGACATCCCCGCCCTGGTGCGGGAGACCCTCCGCGAGATCGGGTACACGCGCGCCAAGTTCGGGTTCGATTGCGACACCTGCTCGATCCTGACCTCCATCGACAAGCAGTCGCCCGACATCGCCCTCGGGGTCGACGCAGGCGGCGCGGGGGACCAGGGGATGATGTTCGGCTTCGCGTGCCGGGAGACCCCCGGGTTGATGCCGATGCCGATCGAGCTCGCCCACCGTCTGGTCCGGCGTCTCTCCGAGGTCCGCCGATCCGGAGAGATTCCGTACCTCCGCCCCGACGGGAAGTCCCAGGTCACGGTCGAGTACCAAAAGGGCCGACCGACCCGGGTCGAGGCCATCGTGGTATCGACCCAGCACGCACCCGAAGTCAAAATCGGCGAATTGCGGCACGCCGTCGATGAGCAGGTCATTCGACGCGTCATCCCCGAGGAGTTGCGGGACGGGAACACCAAGCTCCACATCAACCCAACCGGGCGCTTCGTGGTCGGAGGACCCCAGGGAGACACGGGCGTCACCGGGCGGAAGATCATCGTCGACACGTATGGAGGGTACGCGCACCACGGAGGCGGGGCCTTCTCGGGAAAGGACCCCACCAAGGTCGACCGCTCCGCCGCGTACATGGCCCGTTACATCGCCAAGAACGTGGTGGCCGCGGGGCTCGCGGACGAGGTGGAGGTGCAGCTCGCCTACGCCATCGGCGTCGCCGATCCGGTGTCGATCATGGCGGACACCCGCGGCACAGGGACGATCGCCGACGAGGCGATCGTCGGCCTGATCCGCGACCACTTCGGGCTCAAGCCCCTGGAGATCATCCAGGGGCTGGACCTGCTCCGTCCGATCTACCGCCGCACCGCGGCCTTCGGGCACTTTGGGCGGAGCGAGACCGAATTCACGTGGGAGCGAACCGACAAGGCCGAAGCGCTGCGCGCGGCCGCGCGGCTGTAGTCGGCTTGTCGAGGACGAGGGACGGAGGAACCGTGGTGCGAGTCGCGAGCGACCTGAAGGACCCGGCGCTGGCCGCCAGGGGAAAGTCACGAATCGAGTGGGCCGATGGCCAGATGCCCGTGGTGCGCGTCATCCGGGAGCGTTTCGCGAAGGAGCGTCCCCTCCGGCGTCTCCGAATCGCGGCGTGCCTGCACGTGACGTCCGAGACCGCCAACCTGGCCCGCACGCTGGCGGCGGGAGGGGCCGAGGTCCGCCTGTGTGCCAGCAATCCGCTTTCGACCCAGGATGACGTCGCCGCCTCCCTCGTCGAACACCACGGGATCGCCACCTTCGCGATCAAAGGCGAAGACAACGAGACCTACTATCGCCATATCCAGGCCGCGCTGGAGGGGGGACCCCAGGTGACGATGGACGACGGGGCCGATCTCGTATCGCTCCTCCACTCGAAGAGACGCGATCTTCTCCCCGGCATCCTGGGCGGCACGGAGGAGACGACGACCGGCGTCCTGCGGCTTTCGAGCATGGCGAAGGACGGCGTGCTCGCGTACCCGATTGTCGCGGTCAACGATGCGATGACGAAGCATTACTTCGATAACCGTTACGGCACCGGCCAGAGCACCCTCGACGGCATCGTCCGCGCTACGAACCTCCTGATCGCCGGCCTCAAGCTGGCGGTCGCAGGATACGGCTGGTGCGGGCGGGGCGTGGCGATGCGGGCCCGCGGCCTCGGTGCCCAGGTCCTGGTGACCGAGGTCGAGCCCGTGAAGGCCCTGGAAGCGGTCATGGAGGGCTACCAAGTCGTCCCGATGGCGGAGGCGGCGCGGGAGGCGGACATCCTCGTGACCCTGACCGGCAACAAACACGTCCTGCGGCGCGAGCATTTCGAGATGATGAAGGACGGAGCCGTGGTCGCCAACGCGGGCCACTTCAACGTGGAGATCGACATCCCGGCTCTCGAGGCACTCGCACGCAGCAAGGAACGCGTGCGAGACTACGTCGATCAGTACACGCTGCGGGACGGTCGGAGAATCAATCTCCTTGGGGAAGGACGCCTGGTAAACCTCGTGGCCGCGGAGGGGCACCCTGCGGCGGTGATGGATATGTCCTTCGCCAATCAGGCGCTGGTCTGCGAATACCTCGCCCGGGAGGGGAGGACGCTCGAGCGCAAGGTCCATCCCGTCCCGCCCGAAATCGATCTCGACATCGCCCGGCTCAAACTCGAGACGATGGGCATCCGGATCGACGCCCTGACGCCCGAGCAGGAGGCCTACCTCTCGACCTGGTCGGAGGGGACCTGATCCGTGGCCCGGCAGGGCCCGTGTCATGACGCTGGAATCGATTGAACGGTACAGGAGACCGATAGCACTCGGCCTCCTGCTACTCTGCGGATGGCTGGCGCTCGGCATCCACAGGACGACCGGGGAGGCCGGGGCAGCGGTTCTCGACTCACCCCTCCACCTGATCACACCACTCGCCGTCGCCCCGGGATGGCACCTCGCTCCTCCCGGCCTGCTGCGGCTGACGTCCTATCCCGTGGTTTCCGCGACCTTCTCGTTCGACGCGGGCGGCGAGCCCCACCGTCTCGTGTCACGCGAGGGGACCGATCTGGTGGCCACCGGGACGATTCGCTACCGCGTCGATCCCGACCGTCTCCTTGACGTGCATCGGTCCCTGGGCCCATACCTCGAGCGTGACGCCATCGAGCCGTGGGTCATGGAGGAGCTGCGACAGGTGGTCGGCGGGGCGAGCTACAGCGAGATCTCCGGAGCCAGGACCGAGGGATTGCGGGAGACGATGGCGCGGCGCCTGGGGGAGCGCTTCCGGGCGGCGGGGCTGATCCTCCTCTCGTGCGACGTGAGCGGCATCCATATCCGATCCGAGCCGGAGGCGCCGCTCCGGGCCGGCGGCCCGGTGGCAGGCATGAGGGTCCTGCTGGTGGGCTTGGATGGAGCCGACTGGAACATCCTCGACCCCCTCCTTCAGGCCGGCAGGCTCCCGAACCTCGCCCGGTTGCTGCACGGAGGGGTCCGCGGGCGACTCCGCACGATCACGCCGATGCTCTCTCCGGTCGTCTGGACGAGCATCGCCACCGGAGTCCTTCCGGCGCGCCACGGCATCATCGACTTTCTCGCCACGACCGGCCGCGAAGGAGAGCGTGTCCCTGTCACGTCGAACCTGCGCAAGGTGAAGGCGATCTGGAACATCCTGAGCGAGCATGAGCTCACAGTCGGCGTCGTCGCTTGGTGGGCCACGTATCCGGCGGAGCGCGTGAACGGCTACGTCGTCTCGGATCGCGTGGCCTACCAACTCTTCGGCGCGCATCAGGGGAACGAGCCCGCCCACCAGGGGAAGGTCTTTCCTGCGGATCTGGATGGCCTCGTGAGCTCGCTGACGATCGCCCCGGAAACGGTGAACCTCGAGGAGATCTCACGCTACATCCGGATCGGGCCCGACCCGGCCTCCCTGCCCGACGATCAGAACAAGCTGATCGAGGACTTCAAGACCCTGCTGGCCGCAGGCGACACGTATACGCGCATCGCGCTGGCCCTGGCCCAGCGCTACCATCCGGACTTCCGCGCCATCTATCTGGAGGGGACCGACACCGTCGCGCACCTCTTCATGCCGTACGCGCCGCCGCTCCTGCAGGGGGTGGATCGGGATGCCGCCCAGCGATTCGGGCGAACCGTCGACGAATACTACCGGCACGCGGACGAGATTCTCGGCCACCTCATCGAGTCGGCCGATCCCGGGACGGCGATCATCGTCTGCTCGGACCACGGCTTCCGCACGGGAGAGAATCGGCCGCTCACCGACTCACGCATCGGCTACGGACAGGCCGCCGATTGGCATCGCAAATACGGAGTCCTGGTCCTTCATGGGGATCCTTTCGTCCGCGATAAGGATCTCGACGAGGCGTCGGTCCTCGATATCACCCCAACGATCCTGGCCCTGTTCGGGCTGCCCGTGGCGGAGGACATGGACGGGCGGCCGATCGTCGCGGCGTTCGATCCGGCCTTCCTCAAAACACATCCGATCCGGTACGTCGCCACCTACGAGGGAACCGTGCAGGCGGGAGATGTGGAGAGAGCCCAGGTGGGGACCGCCGGGGTGAGCCCGGAGACGACCGCGCGGCTGGTGCCGACCGACCCGACCGGCGACAAGGAGCTCAAAGAGAAGCTTCGATCGCTTGGCTACCTGCGCCAGGACACGGCCAATTCCCACAACAACCGCGGCATGCTCCTCCTGACGCAGGGTAAGTATGACCAGGCGATCGCCGAGTTCCGCCAGGCCGTAGAGTCGGCCGAGGACCTGAGCATCGCCCGACTCAACATCGCACGGGCGTATTACAAAAAGAAGGACTATCGCTCGGCCACGACGGCGATCGACGAGCACCTCAGGCGTCAGCCGCGCTCGAAGGAGGCCGAGAACCTGCTTGGGAACATCGCCATGGAGGAGGGACGGACGCTGGAGGCGGAGACGCACTTCAAGAGAGCGCTCGAGTACGAGCCGAATTTCACCGACGCCAGGAACAGCCTGGGTATTCTCTACGACCGGCAGGGTCGGCAGGAGGATGCCGTGCACGAGTTCCGGAAGGTGATCGAGGTGGACAAGGATTACGCGGAGGCCTACAACAACATCGGCGTCATCTACAAGAAGCAGGGGAGGGCCGCGCAGGCGATCGCCGAGTTCAAGAAGGCGATTGCCGCCGACGCCGACTTCTCCGGCTCGTACAGCAACCTCGCGCTCGTCCTCGAGGACCTGCGCGACTTCAGGGGGGCGGAGGAGCAGTTCCGTCTTGCGCTGCAGCGTGAGCCGCAGAACGCCGCCGTCCGGACCAATTACGGCGCCCTCCTCTACCTGCAGGGACGTCTGGAGGATGCCCTCCTCGAGCTGGATAAAGCCGTGGCCGCCGATCCGACCTACGCCTCGGCTCAGAACAATCTGGGCGCGGTCTTCGGCAAGATGGGCCGCGTCGAGGACGAGATCGCCGCCTACCGCAAGGCGGCGGCCCTCGATCCGGCCTACGCCGACGTCCACCACAACCTCGGGCTCGCCCTTCTCAAGCAGGGGAACTACACGGAAGGCGAGAGCGAGATGCGCCGCGCCCTCCAGATCGATCGAGGATACGCCGCCGCCTACATCAACTTGGGTCGCTCGCTCCTGGAGCGTGGGAAAACGCAGGAGGCCGGGTCCCTCCTGGATGAAGGATCACGGGCTGCCCCGCGCGACCCGGAAGTCGCCGCCCTCCTCGGCGAGGCCCTTCTCAGGGCCGGTCAGAAGGAGAAGGCGCTTGCGGCGTTCGAGAGGTCGCTCGTGATCAAGCCGGACCAAACCGAGGTGAGACGGCGGATCGAGGCGTTGCGGACCGGAGAGGGGGACGGCCAGCATCCTACGGAGAAGCCCAAGGATACGGGTGGCCCGTGAGCTCCACGCCGTGGCGCCTGGGGCTCCTCGTCCTCCTTCTGGGGGCGCTCGGGGCGGAGTCACGGGCAAGCGATCTCGACTCCGAACCCGGGCAGGCGCTCAACCTCTTCCAGAGGGTGGCGCGGGCCGATCTCGTCGTCCACGTGCGGGTGCACGATGGGAGCCTCCGGTTCGCCCTCGTCGATGTCCTGGAGGCTTTGAAGGGGGACCCGCCCGCGCAACGCCTCCGCGTCGCCTTCCGCGACTACAACTTCTACCGCAAGCCCGGAGCTGAGCCCATTATCTTTCCGAACGGGCAGCAGGAGGTCCTTTTCCTCGTCAAGTACGACCAGATTCGCCGGAAGGAGAAGAACAAGGACATCTACGAGCTCTTCCCGGGTGCCGAAGGCCGAATCACGGTCCCGGAAGAGGGGAGCGCGATGATCCTCCAGGCGGTTCGACGCCTCGCCGGGCTGGCCGGCAAGGATCCTGTAGCGCAGATCGACGGTCTCACATCTCTCCTCGAAAGCGACAACCCGGTTCTCCTCGGGGCCGCGCTCGACGAGGTGAGGCGACTTCGGGTCGCCGACGCCTCGCTGTATGGCAGGCTCGTGGCTCTCCTCCGGAGCCCCGCGCCCGGCGTCCGCGGGCGCGCCCTGCGCCTGGTCGCCGAGGTATTCGCGTCGCCCGGGGGAGGCGGGCAGGACGACCAACCGGACCAGGGAGAGGTGGCCCTGGCCGCGGTGCTCGAGCGGGCACGGAACGATCCCAACGAGGACGTGCGCGTCGAAGCGGTCGCCGCGCTTGCCACCTGGCCGGTGCGCAGGCAGGTCGAGGAGGATCTGAAGGCGATCGCGGCCCTGGATCCGGCGCAGGCCGTGCGCTACGAGGCGCAGCGGATCCTGTTCGGGAGGCACGGTCCCTGAAGCGCTCTCCAAGGTGGAGTCCGTCCGGCGCTCAGGTACCAGTTCTCAGCAGCAGGTAAACCCCCGATCCTGCGAACAGGATGTTCGGCGCCCAGGCCGCCAGGAAGGGCGGGATGAAGCCGATCCCTCCGAGGGCGTTCGTCGTGGAGAAGGTGAGGATGAAGACCGCCACGAGCGCGATGGCGATCCCGACACCGTAGAGAGACCCTCTCCGGCCCATCCGGAAGCAGAAAGGCAGCCCCAGGACGACCATCGTGAGAGAGACGAGCGGGAAGGCGCTCTTGCCGTAAAGTTCCACTAGCAGCTCCTGCACGTCATAGCCGCGATGCCGAAGATCGTTCACGAAGGTCCGGAGCTCGCCGTACGTCATCTGCTCGGGAGTCTTCCACTCCTTGATGAAGTAGGCGGGGCCCTCTGGAAAGCCGAAGCGCTTCTCGGCGAAGGTCTCGAACGCCTCCTGGCCATCCTTGAACTCCCTCACCCAGCCATCCTTCAGGGTCCATGCGCCGTCCTCGAAGACCGCCGTGTGCGCGTAGACTCTCTGACGCACCTCGAAGCTGCTCTGATCGAGTAGGTAGGCCGAGAAGCCCTGGAACGTTCCCCCGCCACCGACCGGGAGGATCGGGATGGGGGAGGGATTGTAATTGCTGAAGTTGTATAGACGGCCCTCCTCGCCGAAGACCCACCGTCGCTCCCGCGGCTCGTAGCTCCTAGGACCGCGGCCGCGGATGACATCCTTGATCTGGTTTGCCTTAACGTTGGCGTACGGCATCAGGTAGTCCTGGTTCACGTAGGCCAGCGTGCTGAGGGCGATGGTGACCAGGATGACGGGCGAGGCAAGTCTGTAGATGCTGGTGCCGCTCGCCTTCACGGCGGTCACCTCGTTGAAGCGGGCCATGAGCCCGAACGCCATCAACGTGGCGATGAGGCAGGACATCGGTAGTACCTGCGAGAGGATCCAGGGGGTCCGGTACTCGAGGTAGGTGAGCCCCAGCGAGAGGGGAAGGTTCCGCTCGACCAGATCGTCGATCAACTGGATGAACTCGTAGACGCCGAACAGGGTGAAGAGACTGCAGAGAGATCCCGTCAGGATCGCCCCGAACCGGGCGAGAACGTACCGGTCCAGGGTCGTGCTGAAGATCAGGACGATCGCCAGGAGGGTCAGGGCCACGAGGAGGAATGGACTGTAGGAGAAGGACGCCAGCCCGGCTACCACCGCCGCGATCCCCCCGACCAAGGTGGCGCGAAGCCTGCGCTGCCTCTCCTTCGGTGGCCCCTCGACCCCTCCGACCTCGTCCTCCGGATCGCCTCTCATCCGGGCCACTGGCAACCGAAGGACCCGGCCGACGGGACCCGCGGGTGTCTCCTTCTGGTCCTCGTCCCGTCGCCTCAACGCCGAAAGTGCCCGGTGCAGACGGGCCGGTACAAGGAGAGTGAACTGCAGCCCCTCGGAACGCTCCCGTAAGAGGAAAAGGATGATCCCCACGGCTCCCAGCAGGAGGTTTCCGGCCCATAGACCGACATAGGGGGAGAGTCGTCCCTGGCTCACGAGGTTTTCTCCCGCGGTCAGCAGGATCCAATAGACGATCGCGATCCCTATACTCAAGCTGAACCCGGAGGCCTTACCCCCTCGCCGGTTCATGATCCCGAGGGGCAGCCCCAAAATGGCGAAGATGAGCGACGCGAAAGGCAGCGAGAACCGCTCGTGCATCACAGCCAGGATGGTGCCGACGACCCTGTCGCGCGTCTCCCGGTGATCGATCGCGCCCGCGCGGGCAACCGACTCCGCGAGCTCGCCCAGACTCTGCTCGCGGAAGTTCTTGGGGGCGGGCCGCGCCAGCAGGCTGCTCCTCAGCCGGAACGACTCGTCGGGTTCCTTGACGATCATCTGGCGCTCGAAGTTACTCACTTGGTAGCTCTCGGCCTCATCGGGCGTGGTGCTGTGAGTCGTGCCGTTCTCCAGATAAAAGCGCGCCACTCCATCGTGTCTGTCGTAGTCGATCTGAGCCCGGCGGGCTACCGTCACGAGCTCTTTCCCATCTTCGCCGCTCTGGTGGATGAAGACCTTTTCGAGGAAATCACCCCCCTGGTGCACCCGGTCGGCGTAGAGAAGCATGCCGGGGATCTCCTCGAAGAAAACCCTCGGCTTGATCTCCCGGCGCAGATCGGCCGAGTAGACAAGCTCGTTATAGATGCGGTGCCGCCTGTAGTTCGCGCGCGGCTCGACACCGATGATGAGGTAGCTTCCGAACGCCCATGTGACCACGCCGAGGGTAAGAACCGGCGCGAGGATTTTCCAATAGCTCACTCCGCACGACCTGAGCGCCACAATCTCGCTGTCGGTCGACATGCGGCCGATGCCGACCAGGACTCCCAGGAGGACGGCCATCGGGAGGGTCATCACCAGGACGCGTGGTAGGTAAAGAAGGAGGATGACGGCCACCGTGCGGATCGGCAGGTCCTTCTTGATGGCGAGCTCCGCCAGATCGAAGAGAGCATTCATGAGGAAGACGAGGACGTAGATCCCCAGCCCGAGGAGCGTCGGTGCCAGCACCTCTCGAAAGACGTAGCCCCATATCAGATCGACTTTCCAGACTCTCATGTCCGGGATGTTAGGCCGGGAGGTGGTGGACGTCAACGGGGGCTCGGGATGATCCACGAGCGATCGTCGGGGACGCACAGGAGGCCGGCAGGCCCCGGGTGAGGCGCGCCGCGCTGATCTCAGTCCGGTTGCAGCGTCCGATAAGATATCTTATGTCAACCTATAGACGGCCGCACTGAAGCTCATTGTCGGCGCGCCGACATTGACCCCCGCACGCAGCTGAGGCCATATGCGATGATGCCGACCTTCCGATGTTGTAGCGTTGGCTAGGATCTGGAGAGTTGTTCGATCAGGTCCCGCAGCGTTTCGATGAGCTCGTCCTTCGAGACCTCAGACCGTCTGAATCGAATGTTCAGAGAGAATTTGCTGTCCGGTGGCCGGAAATTGAAGACAAAGCCGCGGGGTCTCCCTGGGCCCTTTCGCTCTTCCTTCTTCATCTTCCTCACTTCGTCGCGGGTCAGGCCCGATCGCCTGATCTCCTCGATCATTCGCGCCATTGCCTCCACCGAAGGCTGGCGCGCGATCTGGAGGATCGTAGACCTCGACGTGATCCCCGCCTCCCGGGCTATCTCCCGCAGCTCCAGCGGGATGTTGTTCAACGCCAGCGTCTCCGTGACCGACGTCCGTGATTTACCAAGCTTCACGGCAATCTCTTCGTGAGTGTAGAGGAATTTCTCGCCCAGCCTCTGCAGCCCCTCGGCCTCCTCGAACGGGCTGAGGTCACGCCGCTGAAGGTTTTCAATCAAGCTGATCTCCAGCACTCCCCTGTCGTCGACGTCAATCTCTATGCACGGAATCTGCGACAGTCCTGCCTCGATCGATGCCCTGTACCGTCGCTCCCCGGCGATGATCTGGTACTTCTCTCCCGTGGGCCGAACCAATACCGGCTCCAGAACACCCTTCTCCTTAATCGAAGAGATCAGGTCGGCCATATCGCCGAATGACCGCCGCGGCTGATCGGGATTTGGCAGGAGCAGATCCAGGGGGATCATTCGTCCCACCGCGGAGGCGGGACCCGCCGTCAGGTGATCGACAAAGTGGAAGTCATGCCGCATCCTTCGATGAGCCGGTAGACCTCGTTGCTTAGACACGCCCGATGACCTCTTCCGAAAGCTTGTAGTATTGGAGCGCGCCGCTCGAGTGAGGGGCGAAGCTGAAGATCGGTTCCTTGTACGCCGGGCTCTCCTCGAGCCTCACACTACGTGAGATGATCGTTCTGAAGACCTTAGAGCCGAAGACCTCCTTGATGTGGTTCTTGATATCCCGACCAAGGATCGTGCGCTTGTCGTGGATAGTAATAACCACACCGAGAAACTCGAGCCCGGGGTTCGGACGAGCCTTGATCTTTTCGACGGTCTCCAGGAGGTCATCCGTTCCCTCGAGCGCGAAGTAGGAGGACTGGATCGGGACCAGGAGATGGGTCGATGCGACCAAGGCGTTCACGGTGAGCAGCCCGAGCGTGGGCGGCGTGTCGATGACGATGTAGCGGTAATCCTGGAGCAGCGTTTTGAGTCGGTCCTTGAGCCGAAAGTGGCTATCGATGTCCCCCAGGAGCTTGCTTTCGAATTTTGCGAGGCTGATGCGTGCAGGGATCACATCCAGACTCTTGATGTTTGTCTTGTGGACGGCGTCCTTGAGGGTTCTGTTCTCGTCGACCAGTGCGTCGTAGACGGAGAGGTGGAGTTGCTCGGGATCGAGGAATGACAGGGTGGCATTGCCCTGAGGATCGAGATCGACGAGGAGCGTCGGTAGTCCTCTCTGCGCCAGAGCAGCGGAGAGGTTGATGGCGGTGGTGGTCTTGCCGACGCCGCCCTTCTGGTTGGCAATGGCAAGGATCAAGATCCCGTCGCCTCCGCCTGCGCTCCCGATCTCCTGGGAGTCGTTCGGAACGCTGCCGGCCACCCTCCGTATGGAGGCGACCATTTGGGGTACTTATACAAAAGTGTCGCTTGGGCTGTCAAGCGATGAGGAGCGGGAGTTCCTTTCCGGCGTATTGAATAAGTCTTTGAATATCAAATAGTTATGGACTAGACAGCCTACATCTCGTACTTACCCAGTTCGTCTGGGTCGAGGTTCTCGAGCCATTTGCGAATCCGTTCCGATTCCCCTGCATCCTTGGTGAGGTCGGTGTTCTTTGCCTTCTCGATCACTTCGCTGTTCACGAAGATGGGGGAACCCGTGCGGAGAGCGAGGGCGATGGCGTCGCTCGGTCGCGAGTCGATGGGCAGGATCTTCCCCTCGTAGTTGAGGAAGATCAGAGCGTAGAAGGTGTTGTCCTTAAGGTCCGTGATCACCACCTTCTCCACGGTCGCGCGTAGCCCGCTGATCATGCTCTTCAGGAGATCGTGGGTCATGGGACGGGGCGTGACGATCTTCTCGATCTGGAGGGCGATGGCGTTGGCCTCGAAGATGCCGACCCAGATGGGGAGGACGGCTGAGCTGGCGGGATCACGAAGTATGATGATCGGCATATTGGTGATCGGATCGATCATCAGCCCCTTGATCTTCATCTCGAGTTCCATCGGCTCCTGCCTCCGCGCCTACCTCTCATCGAGTGTGGTCCATTTATAGCCTGCCGGTCAGAGGGAGTCAAGCCGCTGACGCCCCGGAGACCGGCTCACCCGCGAGGGAGTGCGGGTGCGCGCGGGTGATGCGCACGGTGATGAAGGCGGAAAGAGTCGAGAGGCCCGCCGAGAGGTGGACGATCCGGTTGCATGTGGTGCGGCCTTTCAGCCCGCTTCCGGAGCCGCGACCGTGGCCATCGAGGAGGACCTCGAATGTCCGGCCGATCAGGGCCGCATTCCTTCTCGTCTGGATCTCCTCCTGCACCTGCAGGAGTTCGTGGAGCCTCCCCTGCTTCGTATCGTCCGGGAGGGCCCCGGGGAGTTGCGTCGCCTCGGTCCCCGGCCGCGGGGAGAACGTAAAGGCGAAGACCTGATCGAACTCCACCTCGCTAAGAAGCGACAGAGTCTGCTCGAAGTCGTCCTCCGATTCGCCAGGGAATCCGACGATCACGTCGGTGCTGAAGGCCATTCCGGGGATCATGCGCCGGAGGCGCGCGACCTTCTCCATGTACCTGGCACGAGTGTAGCCCCGGCGCATCATCCCGAGTACGCGATCCGAGCCCGACTGGACAGGAAGATGCAGATGGTTGCAGACGCATGGCACGTCGCGCATTGCTTCCATGATCCGGACCTTGAGGTGGCCGGGGTGCGAGGTCGTGAACCGAAGCCTCCTCACCCCGGGCACCCTGTCAATCATGCGAAACAGCGAGGCCAGATCGTCCGATCCGTGGTGATAGGAGTTGACGTTCTGGCCGAGGAGCTCGATTTCACAGTAGCCCTGCAACGCCAGGCCCCGCACCTCCGCGATGATCTCCTCCGGTGTCCTGTACACCTCGCGGCCGCGCGTGTAGGGAACGATGCAGTAGGTGCACGACTTGTTGCACCCCTCCATCACGGTGACGAACGCGCGGGGGCCGCCGGCGCGTGCGGAGGTGCTGGAGGGGAAGACGATGGGATCTTCGTCGCGCGCCAGACTGATCGATCGTCCGTCGCGGCGCGCCTCCTCGAGGAGCGTGCCGAGACGCGCGATGTTGCGCGGCCCCATCACGAGGTCGACGTACGGCGCGCGCCGGAAGATCGCCTCTCCCTCCTGCTGTGCGACGCAGCCGCACACGCCCAGCACAACGTCGGGACGATCGCGCTTGATCTGGCGGAGCTGTCCCAGTCGCGAGAAGACCTTCTCGGCCGCCTTTTCGCGGACGCTGCAGGTGTTCAGGAGGATCACGTCCGCCTGCGAGACATCCGATGCCGGCTCGTACCCGAGGGCTCCCAGGAGGCCCGCCATCTTCTCGGAATCGTGCACGTTCATCTGGCAACCCCAGGTCTCGATCAAGAATCGCCTCATCGTCGTCTCCCCTTCCGGGAGGCGGTGCGCGCGGCCCGATCGCCCCTCACCGCGTCGCGCGCCTCCCGGACGATGAGGGGCCGCAGCCTACGGTAGGTGACGTCCAGCGCCTCCGGGATGACCCGGGTTCCGTGGACAACCGTCATGAAGTTCGTATCGCCGTCCCAGCGCGGAACGAGGTGCAGGTGGATGTGCCCTTCGATCCCGGCGCCGGCGCTTCGCCCGAGGTTCATGCCGAGGTTGATCCCGGCGGGGCGGTAGAGCGCGCGCAAGGCCGCCTCGCAGCGCACGGTCAGCTCCATCATCTCCCCGAGCGTGGCGGGCTTTGCCTGACCGAGCGACGGAAGGTGCGCGTTGGGAATGATCATCAGATGGCCGTTGTTGTAGGGGTATTTGTTCAGGATGACGAAGTTCCTGGCACCCCGGTAGAGGACGAGGTTGGCCCGGTCGCTGTTCGCCCGCAGGGCGCGGCAGAACACGCACCCCGTCGCCTTCCTCCGTCCGGCGGAGACGTAGCGGAGGCGCCACGGGCTGAAGAGCTTTTCCATGCTGGAGTCGATGATGGCGGCGCGAGCGCCAGCCGGGCTAGCGCTCCACCCCGGGATTCGGGGCGGAGGTGACTGCCGCCTCGGCGATCGGGCTCGAGGCGGTGTTGATCAACTCCTTGAGCTCCTTGCCCGGCTTGAAGTAGGGGATCCGCTTCGCCGGCACGTCGACCTTGTCCCCCGTCTTCGGGTTGCGCCCCTGTCGCGATCGCCGCTGGCGGATGCGGAAGCTTCCGAATCCGCGGAGCTCGATCTTCTCGTCCTTCTGCAACGCCGCGATGATCGAGTCGAAGACCGTGTTGACGATGATCTCCGAGTGCTTCTTCGTCAGTTCGGAAACCCGCGCCACCTCTTCCACCAGCTCGGCCTTGGTCATCGACGCGCCCCCGGTCACCGCGCCGCCGCCCGCCCGGGGCGCTGCGCCGCGGGTGCCATCCCGGCTATTCGTCTTCACCGTCCTCGAACGAGTCACGACCCCGCTTGCGCTTCTCCTCGCGGGCCCGCCGGCCGCTGGAGTGGCCGATCGCCTCCCCCAGGTTGACCCCGCCGCCGCCCTGCGACCGCATGTAGCTGCGCAGGTCCTCGCGGCCCTGATCCTGGAGACCGGCCTTGATCGACAGACCGATCTTCTGCTCGGCGATGTCCATCTTGATGATCTTGGCAGTGACCGTCTCGTCGAGCGACAGCTTGTCGGAGGGCTTCTCGACTCTCTCATCCGCGATTTCCGACACGTGGACCAGACCCTCGATGCCCTCCTGGATCTCGACGAACGCTCCGAAGTCGGTCAGGCGGACGACACGGCCGGTCACCAGATCGCCGATCGTGTGACTCTTGAAGAACTCCTCCCAGATGTTCGGCTGAAGCTGTTTGATGCCGAGCGAGAGCCGTTGGTTCTCGGAGTCGATCTTGAGGATGACCGCTTCGACATCGTCTCCCTTCTTGAGCATCTCCGACGGATGCTTCAGCCTCTTGGTCCACGACATGTCGGAGATGTGCACCAGACCGTCGATCCCTTCTTCAACCTCGATGAAGGCCCCGAAATCGGTGAGATTCCTCACCTTGCCCGTGATCCTGTCTCCCTCGTGGTACTTCTCGCCGATCGTCTGCCAGGGGTTCGGCTCCGTCTGCCTCAGGCCGAGCGAGAGCCGCCGCGCCGTCTTGTCGACGTCGAGGACGACCGCCTCGACCGTGTCGCCGACGGCGACCAGCTTGGAAGGATGCTTCACGCGCTTTGTCCACGACATCTCGGAGACGTGAATCAGCCCCTCGACGCCCGGCTCCAGTTCGATGAAGGCCCCGTAGTCGGTCAGGCTGACCACCTTCCCGTGGATCCGCGACTCACGCGGGTATTTCGATTCGACGTTCTCCCATGGATCGGGGGTGCGCTGCTTGTATCCGAGTGAGACGCGCTCCTTCTCGGGATCGAATTTGAGGACCGTCACCTCGACCTCGTCCCCCACGACGAAGAGCTCGCTCGGATGGTTGATCCGTCCCCACGACATGTCGGTCTTGTGGAGCAACCCGTCGATCCCTCCGAGGTCGATGAACGCGCCGTATTCCGTGATGTTTTTCACAACACCCCGAACCACCTTCCCCTCCGTCAGGCCGTCCAGGGTCTTGCGCTTCTTGTGGGCGTTCTCCTCCTCGAGCACAGCCTTCCGCGACAGCACGATGTTGCCGCGCTTGCGGTTGACCTTGATGACGCGCATCTGGAGCTCCTTGCCCTTGAGCGCGTCCAGATTTCGAACCGGCCGGATGTCGACCAGAGATCCTGGCAGGAAGGCGCGCACGCCGATGTCGACGGCCAACCCCCCCTTGATCCTCTCCTTGACGATTCCGGTAACCGGCCGGCTGTCGGCGTAGGCCCGCTCGACCTCCTCCCAGATCTTCATCTTCTCGGCTTTTTCCTTGGAGAGGACGACGTAGCCGTCGCGGTTCTCGGTCTTCTCCAGGAGGACGTCAATTTCGTCGCCGACGTTTACATGCGGCTTGCCATCGGGGCCGATGAACTCGTCCAGATCGATGATGCCTTCCGATTTGTAGCCGACATCGACGATCACTTCGTTGGAGCCGACCCGGAGGACACGACCCCGCACCACCTCCCCCTCCGCGAGGGTGCGAAGCGACTGGTCGTACATATCCAGCAGCTCCTGATACTCGCCGTCGGAGAACTCGGCGTCAACGCCGTCCATCGGTCTGAGGGGTTGTGTTCGCTTGGTCCTGGGGGATTGGGACACGCTCTGGGGAGTGACATCGAGCTGTCCCACGGTGGGGTCGTCCTTCATTTTCTGCACATCCATGCAGTCAGGTGCCTCCTTATCGTCCGGTCCGCCGCGCCCTGAGGCGAGGTCGGCCGCTGATCTCTTCCGCCTCGAGGGGCACCGCAAGACCTGCGCGCAGTCTCCCGGGATCACCTCCCGTGACGGGATTCGAGAACTATACTGGCCGTGCGGCGTTCTGTCAATAAGAAAAACTTTGTTTTCATTGGATTACGCGAGCCGGCCCGTCGCGCTGCCCGGGCTGCCTGGCGACGCGAGCACCCGATCCAGGGCTTCAAGGAACTTGCGCAGCTCTTCCCCGGTGCCGATGGAGACCCTGATGCCGTCGGGATACCCGTAGGCCTCCATCGGACGGACGATGACGCCCAGCCGAAGGAGTCTCTGATGCATATCCTCCCCGCTCACTCCCGTCCGGACCAGGAGGAAGTTGGCGACGGTCGGCACGAAGCCGACTCCCCGCCTACTCAGCTCCTCCTGAAGGAAGCGTGCTCCCCGGGCGTTCTCTGTCCGCGACCGGGCGACATGGGCGGTGTCCCCGAGAGCTGCGAGGGCGGCGGCCTGTGCGGGGACCGACGTGTTGAAGGGAGAGCGGACGGATTCCAGCGCGGCCGCCACATCCTTGAGGGTGGCGGCGTACCCGATCCGCATGCCGGCGAGCCCGTGGATCTTCGAGAACGTGCGGAGCACGGCGAGACTCTTGCCTCCCTTCAGGAGCTCCAGGCCGTCCGGAAAGTCGGCCGCCTCCACATAGTCCAGGTAGGCCTCGTCGAGGACGGTCAGGACGTGCGGGGGCACTCTCCGGAAGTAATCCTCCATCTCGAGCCGCGTCACGTACGTGCCGGTCGGATTGTTCGGGTTGGCGACGTAGACCAAGGAGGTGCGACCGTCGCAGGCTTCCGCCATCGCCCGCAGGTCGTGTCGGTCGTCCCTGAGCGGGACCAGCGTCAGGGGCGCCGCCATGGCCGCGACAGCAATGCGGTACATGATGAACGCTTGATCGGCGACGACAGCCCCGTCTCCGTCGGCCAGAAAGGCCTTGGCCAGAAGCTCCACGAGCTCCGTGGACCCATTTCCCAGGACGATCTGCGCTGCCGGGACGGCAAGCCTCGCGGCGAGGGCCTGCCGCAGGGCGTAGCCGTTCCCGTCCGGGTAGCGATGGACCCGGCCGGCCACCTGCCGGATCGCTTCAGCCGCCTTCGGCGAAGGGCCCAGTGGGTTCTCGTTGCTGGCAAGCTTGACCGCGTCGCGGATACCGAGCTGCCTCTCGACCTCCTCGATCGGCTTGCCCGGGACGTACGCCGTGAAGGATCGCAGGTGGCGGGGGATGCGGATCGTCACGCCCCCTCCCGCAGCCGCGCCATCTCCGCCTCGGAGAGCCTGCGGAACTCCCCCGGCTTCAGGAGGCGGTCGGTGATCGGCCCGATCGCGATCCGGCGCAGCTTCAAGACAGGGTGCCCGAGTCGCTCGAACAGTCTGCGGATCTGGTTCTTCCGTCCCTCGTAAAGAGTGACCTCGAGCCAGGTATTGGCCTGGGACGAGATCCGCGTCACCTGCGCCGGCAGACTCCTGCGCCCATCGAGGTAGAGCCCGCGCCGGACCGAGTCGAGGGCCCGTCCTGGCACGAGACCCTTGACCTTGACGCGATACACCTTGGGGACGTGGTTGGCCGGGTGGGTGAGCCGGTTCGCCAGGTCGCCGTCGTTCGTCAGGATCAGGAGCCCCTCGCTGTTCCAGTCCAGGCGGCCGACGGGGAAGACCCGTTCGCCGACGCTCCCCAGGAGGTCCATGACGGTCGGGCGGCCCTCCGGGTCGGAGGCCGAGGTGATGATCCCCTTTGGCTTGTTCAGGAGGTACGCGATCCGCCGCCCGGAGGGGCGGGCTCTCCGGCCGTCGACCTGGATCACGTCGCGCTCCGGATCGACGCGCCTGCCGAGGACGGTCTCGACGCGTCCGTTGACCTCGACACGACCCGCCTGGATCATCCGTTCCGACTCGCGTCGCGAGGCGACGCCGGCGGCGGCCAGGAATTTCTGGAGGCGGACGCCGCCGCGCTCAGGAGTCGTCGCCGTCGTCCTGGCGCTCGCTCTCGTCCTCGCTCTCATCGTCCAGCTCCCCGTCCTCGTCGTCACCGCCGTTCCCCTCTTCGAACGAGGTCCCCGGGGCGGGATCGGGCGCCGCGACGCCGATGGTCGCGGCCAGCTCGCCGAACTCCTCGACGCTCGGCAGGTCCGCGATCGAGTTCAGGCCGAAGTGAGCCAGGAACTCGCGGGTGGTTCCGTAGAGAAACGGCTTCCCGACCACTTTCTTCCGGCCCAGGACGCGTACGAGCTTCTTCTCGAGGAGGCTCTGAAGGACCCCCGTGGGGTCGGTCCCGCGCAACGTCTGGATCTCCGGCGTCGTCACCGGCTGGCGATAGGCGACGATCGCCAGCGTCTCGAGGGCGGCGCCCGAGAGGCGGCGCCGATTGCGGGACCGGAACAGCGCCCGGACCCATTCGCCCAGGTCGCTCCGCGTGGTCATGCGGTATCCACCGGCCACCCGGATCACCTGCAGCCCCCGGCCAGGGCTCTCGCAGGCTCGCGCCACCTCGTCGATCGCGGCGCCGAGGCCGTCCCGGTCCACGCCGGGGAACAGCTCGACAAGATCCTCCAGGGTCAACGGTTCCTCGGCCGCGAAGATCAGGGCCTCCACGATGGCGCGCATCGTGGGGTCGTCCGGGGGACGCGCGGGACCCTCAGGCATGGATCGTCTCCTCGGGGGAGACCGGCGGTCCCGGCGGCTCGGCACCGAGCACGATCACGATGTCCTCCTCGCGATGGCTCTGGTAGGCGCGCGCCAGCCGCAGGCGCATCACCTCCAGAAGAGCCAGGAACGTCAGGATGCAGGTCATGCGGTTCTGCGCGTCCGCGAAGAGGGAGCGGAAGCCGACCCGACCCTCCCGCTGAAGCGTCTCCACCAGCCACCGGATCCGTTCCACCAGCGTCATCCTCTCGCGGGCGAGGCGCGCCCCCGGGTCGCTTCCCAGGCGCTTCAGGATCGCCTGGAACGCCCGCAGGAGAGAGAGGAGGTCGGCCTCGATCTCCTGCTCCCCCGCGTACTCCGCGACGGTGGAAGGAGGACGCGCGTAGAGGAGCTCCATGAGCTCCTCGCGCTCCTGCAGGTGCTCCGCCGCTTCGCGCAGCCCCGGGCCCCCACCCGGGAGCCGGACCACCTCGAGGTCCTCGTCCCCTTCGACGGCCTCCGTCCGGGATGGGTCCGGCGGGAGAAGACGGCGCGATTTCATGTGGACGAGCGCGGCCACGAGAACCAGCGCCTCCCCGGCCGCCTCGAGATCGAGACCCTCCATCAGATCGAGGTACGCGGCGTACTGTCCGGCCACCTCGGAGAGCGGGACGTCGGCGAGATCGATCTCCTCCGTGCGGGCCATGTGGATCAGGAGATCCAGAGGGCCCTGGAAGACCTCCAGCCGGACCTGGCAGGACCCCGCGGCGCGCCCGTCGCTCACGGCGCCACGCCCGTGTCAATGCGCATCGCCGCGCGCACCCGCTCCATCGTCTGCCTCGCCTCGGCGCGCGCCTTACGGGCGCCCGAGGCGAGGATCTCGCGCACGCGCGCCGTCTCGCCCCGCAGGCGGGCGCGCCGCTCCTGGAAAGGGCGCAGAGCCGGCTCCAGGTGCTCGAGCAGTCGGGTCTTGCAGTCGATGCAGCCGATCCCGGCGCGCCGGCACTCGACATTGACCATGTCGATCGTCTCCTTCGAGGAGAACGCCTTGTGGAAGTCGAACACCGGGCAGACGTCGGGGTTCCCAGGATCGCTCCGGCGCTTCCGCGCCGGATCGGTCACCATCGTCAGGATCTTGCTGCGGACCGCGTCCGGAGGATCTCCGAGATTCACCGCGTTGCCGTACGACTTGCTCATCTTCCTTCCGTCGGTCCCGGGGAGGCGTGGGACGCGGGTCATCAGCGCCTGCGGCTCCGGGAAGACCGGACCGTACAGGGCGTTGAAGCGCCTGGCGATCTCCCGGCAGAGTTCCAGGTGGGAGAGCTGATCCTCACCGACGGGTACCAGCTCGGCGCGGTAGATCAGGATGTCGGCCGCCTGCAGGACCGGGTACCCGAGGAAGCCGTAGTTCGTCAGGTCCCTCTGGGCGATCTGCTGTTGCTGCTCCTTGTAGGTGGGGACGCGCTCGAGCCACGGCACCGGCACGATCATCGACAGGAGGAGGTGCAGCTCGGCGTGCTCCGGGACGCTCGACTGCACGAACAGCGTGCAACGCTCCGGATCGAGGCCGGCCGCCAGCCAGTCGACCGCCATCTCGAACACGTCGTCCTTGAGATGCGTGGTATCGCCGTACTCGCTGGTCAGGGCGTGCCAGTCGGCAATCGCGAAGAAGCAGTCGTGCGTCTCCTGGAGTCTGACCCAGTTCTCCAGGGCGCCGACCAGGTGGCCGACGTGCAGCGGTCCGGTCGGCCGGAATCCCGAGAGGACGCGCGGACGGCGGGGGGGTGTCATCGTCCTCGCCGGCTCACGCCTTCTTGACCATGGTGGCGTTGATCAGGATCAGCGCCTGGGTGATGCGACTGAGCTTGCGTCCCCGCTTCTGGATCGCCTGCGTGTCGTCGCCGGCCGGCTGCTCCGCCCGAACCTCCTTCTGGACCCTATCGAGCTCGAAGGTGAGCTGCTTCAGCTCGGCCGGCGTGAACTTCTTCAGCGTGTTCGCGTTGACCAGGATCATCCCTTCGGCGATGTCGTGCGACATGGCGTAGGCCGATCCCCCGATGAAACTGCCCATGCGGCCCCCTTCCTATCCGATCCCGTAGCGGGGCCACTTCGTGTCGATCAAGGCGAGGGTGGCCTCGTCCATCCGGATCTCCTCCGGCCACTCGCGCGTGAACCCTTCCCCCGGGGTCTTGCGCGTGGCGTCGATCCCCATGTGCGACCCGTACTGCGGCAACCGCGCCGCGTGGTCCAGGACGTCGACCGGCCCGAGGACAAACTCGACGTCCCTCTCCGGATCGATGTGGTTGAGCGCCTTCCAGGCGACCTGACGCGGATCCTGGACGTCGACGTCGTGGTCCACGACCACGATCACCTTGCTGAACATCGCCTGGCCCATGCCCCAGATGGCGTGCATCACCTTGCGGGCGTGTCCCGGATAGCGCTTGCTCACGGAGACCAGCATGAGGTTGTGGAAGATTCCTTCCGCAGGCATGTTGACGTCGACGATCTCCGGCAGCTGCCTTCTCATGAGGGGCAGGAACACGCGCTCGATCGCCTTGCCGATGTAGTAGTCCTCCATCGGGGGCGGGCCGACGATGGTGGTCTGGTAGATCGGCCGCTCCCGGCGCGTGAGGCACGTGAGATGGAAAACCGGGTAGTCGTCGGCGAGGGAGTAGTACCCCGTGTGATCGCCGAAGGGTCCCTCGCGCCGTCGCTCGCCGGGATCGACGTACCCTTCGAGCACGATCTCCGCGTTCGCGGGGACCTCGACGTCGACCGTGATGCCCTTCACCATCGGGACAGGCTCCCTGCGCACGAACCCCGCCAGGAACATCTCGTCGACGTCGTCGGGCAGGGGCGCCGCGGCCGCGAACGTGATCGCTGGATCGGTCCCCAGAGCGCAGGCGACCTCCAGGCGGCGGCCCCGGGTCTCGGCCCGGCGATGGTGATGCGCCCCATGCTTGTGGATCTGCCAGTGCATCGCCGCCGTCCGCTCATCGTAGACCTGCATCCTGTAGATCCCGCAGTTTCGCGTCCCGGTCTCCGGATCGCGCGTGAAGACGAGCGGCAGGGTGATGTAGCGGCCACCGTCGCGCGGCCAGCACTTGAGAACGGGAAGCGACAGCAACGACGGTCGCTCGCGCTCGACCACCTCCTGGCACGCGCCCTTCTTCACCACGCTCGGGAAGAGATCGGCCAGGTCTTTCAGGCGGGGGAGCAGCTTGATCTTGTCGAGGAGGGACGCCGGCGCCTTCGGCTCGAGAAGGGCCTCGAGGCGCTCGCCGAAGGCGTCGAGGCTGTCGACCTCCAGGGCGGCGCGCATGCGGGACATCGACCCCAGGGCGTTGATCAGCACGGGGATGTCATACCCTTCGGGCCTCTCGAACAGGAGCGCCGCGCCGCCATCGCGCGACTTGGCGACGCGGTTGGCCACTGCGCTGATCTCGAGGTCGACGCTCACCGTCTCCTTCACCCGCACCAGCTCGCGGCGCTGCTCCAGGACCGCGAGGAAGGCGCGCAGATCGGAGTGCGCCACAGGCCGGCCCTCAGGCTCGCCCGGCGGCCGGTTTTCCGGCCGGGCGCTCCGCCGTCTTGAAGATCAGCGAGACCATTCCGAGGCCCACCGTGTCTCCGCTGACGATCGGGGCCGGCTTTCCCGGAGTCAGCCGCTGCCCATTCACGAAGGTGCCGTTGAGCGCTCCCACTTCCTCCGAGAGCAAGAACGATCCGTTCTGCAGGACGATGCGCGCATGTCGGCGCGAAACCGAGCGGTTGATGTCGATCTGGGTCAGGTCGATCTCGGGTCGCGTGCCGGTGACCGGATCGTAGCGGCCGATGAGAGCGGTTTCGGAGGCGATCGGGAAGTGGCGCGATCCGTCCTCGTGGACCAGCAGGGCGAGGGCCCCCGACGGGACGTCGATCTCCGCGACCGGCTTCGGGGGCGTCTGGACGCCGCCGCTGGGCCCCGCCTGGGGCGGAGGAGGAGGGGCTTCGGAGGGGCGGTCGATGTCGACGACTCCGACGCGGGCGGCCGCCGCCTGGCCCTTGGCGGTGGCGCGCGACAGCAGCTCGATCTTGCGGTTGGCCTCCTGCAGTCGATTGCTGAGCTTGCGGAGCATACGGACCGCGATCTCGATGTTGCCGCGGATCATCTTGTCGAAGGTGGTGCTGTTGATCTCGATCAGCTCCACGTGATCGAGCGCCTCGGCCGAGGCGCTCCGCGGGAGGCCCTCGAGCACCGCAATCTCGCCGAAGAAGTCACCCTTTTCCATGATCGCCAACTCCTGCTTTACACCGGCGAGCTCGCGATAGATGCGCACGGCGCCCGATTGCACCACGTACATCTCGCTGTCGAGGTCTCCTTCCCGGTAAATCACCTCCCCTTTCTTTCGACGCACGGTCAGGTTCTTGAAGGGGTCGGTGGCCACGCCGCTATTCCTTTGCGCACGATGGACTTACGCGCATACGTCGGGCGCGATGATAATGGAACGTCCGGAGGGTTGTCAAACTTCCGCGACGTTGCCCGCCCCCTGTTTCCCGCTACAATGCCCGATCGATGAGCCCGGTGTCGCAGAAGCCACGGTTCGTGCGGGCGGCCGCCGCCGCGGGGTCGCTGATCGTCATTCTGCTGAGCTTGGTCGGGGCCGCCCCCGGCCCCGCGGCCTCGCCGAGGCTCCTCTGGCCGCTCGAGATCTCCGGGACTCTCCTCTCCTCGTTCGGCGAGTATCGCTACGATCATCTGCACGCCGGAATCGATATCTCCACCCAGGGGAAGACCGGCTACAAGGTCCTGGCCGCCGATACTGGGGAGGTCTTCCGCCTGAAGGTCGAGTGGCGCGGGTACGGGCGGGCGATCTACCTGCGGCACCCCGGAGGACGCATCACGGTGTACGGCCACCTGGATCGCTTCGAGGAGCGCGTGCTGGGGCTGGAGGGCCGCGTGGCGAGGCGCCAGGCCGAGGCGGGCACGCGCTATCCCGGCGACATCTATCTCGATCCCCCTCGCCCGGTCGGGCGCGGCCAGGTCATCGCGTACTCCGGCGAGTCGGGAGTCGGCCTCCCCCACCTTCATTTCGAGGTGCGGGATCGCGAGGACCGCCCGATCGATCCCTTCGCGGCGGGCCTGAGACCGCCCGCCGATCACAGTCCGCCCATTCTCGAATCCCTCACGATCACGGCCGCCGAGCCGGGCACCTTCATCGACGGCGTCCGCCGCGAGCGGACCTACCGCCTCGACGGGCGAGGCTCGCCCGAGCCGGTCCGGATCAACGGCCCGTTCCTGGCGAGCGTCACGGCCCACGACCCCGCCGGTGCGGGAGGGCGGGCCGGCCTGCACGCCATCGAAGCGGCGATCGACGGAGCGCAGGTCTACCGGCTGGCCTTCCGATCCTTCCGCTTCGACCAGTACCCTCTGGCCGGGCTCATCTACGATCACCGAGGGAGCCACCTCGGTCCCGCGCGCTTCTCCTATCGACTGGTCCTCCTGCCCGGGAACGAGCTCGCGGAAGGATCCGCGTCCGAGGGTCCCGCCGGCTCGCGCGGCGCCTATCCCGGCGCCCTCGACCTGTCTCCCGGAGCCCACCAGATGGAGATCAGGGCCGTCGACGACGCCGGCAACCGGGCCCGGGCCAGCGTCTGCCTCGTCATCGGCAGGCCTCGGGTCCCACCGTTCCTGGTCGGATCGTCCGACCGGTCCGCAGGCACCGTACGCTTCGCGTTCGCCGATCCGCCCGCACCGGAGGGCGGAACTCTCGGTCGCGCGGTGGACGCACGCGGCTCGTCTCCCCGGCGCTCCCCCTGCGCCACTCCCCCGCCTCACGGCGTGGAAGGGGAGGTCTGGACGGAAGGGCGCTTCCTCCCTGTCCCGTGTGACGCGATCCAAGGCACCTGCGCGCCCGGGACGCCGGTCGATGGTCCGCTCGCCTTGCGACTGCGCGAGGTGCGGGACGGCGTCCCGGGCGGCTGGCGAATGAGCGCCGCGTCCGCCGGCAGCAGCGACCTCCCGGCCCCCGAGGGGCTGCAGATCGAGACATGGCCGGGGTTCCTCGACCTGCTGATTTCGTTCCCCCGCCCGCTGGACGCTCGCCTCACCCTGTCTTCCGCGCCGTCCGGGGAGGAGGTCGCGGGCTTCTTCTACCGCGACGATCTGACCTACGGCGCGGCGATCGACTATCGCACGGTCGCGGCCGCACCGCACCTCAGCGTGATCGGCCCAGAGGAGCGCCATGCGCCGCTCGCCCGCCGCGAACTCGAGGCGCGCTTCGCCCTACCCTCCGAGGCAACGGCCGCCCGCCTCGGCGACGTGACGGTCGACATGCCGGCCGGGAGCCGATTTTTTCCCGGCCCGGTGCTCGTCCTGCGCGGGACGGTGGCGGTCGTCCCGGGGCTGGCGGCTCTGGCGGACGATGTCGATCTCCGTCCCGAGGGGGAGTCCCTGCGGGTCCCGGCCACGCTCGCCTTCCGGGTCCGCGAAGGACCGGAGGCGGACCTCCGGCCGCTCGGCATCTATCGCTGGGATCCCGTCTCGACGCGCTGGGACTACGAGGGGGGCGAGGCCGATCCCGCGGCGCGAAGCGTGTCCCTCCATTTCCGCCGCTATGGGCGCTTCGCGCTCCTCAAGGACCAATCGCCACCGGTGCTCTTCGAGGTGCATCCGGTCGACGGAGCGTCCGGAATCGAGCGCCGTCCGCGCCTCTGGGCGCGGGTCGAGGATCTGGGGATGGGCCTCGACTACGACGGGGTCGCCTTCGTCCTGGATGGCGCGCCGCTCGATTCGGAGTTCGACCCCGATCGCGGCGTCGCGCGGGTCCTCGATCCACCGGCTCTCGCGCCCGGGCCTCACCGCCTGACGGTGACGGCGACCGATCGGGCCGGCAACTCCTCCGCGCCCGTCGCCGTCTCATTCACGAGCCGCTGAGCTGCTCTGTTCGGCACCCCTGACGGGATCCCAGGACCCGTTGAGAAGCCGGAGGGCGCTCAACCCGGCGCCACGACCTCCTCGTAGAGGCTCCGGATCGCCAGGGTGTGCGAGCCGAACGCCTCCATGAGGCGCCGCGCGGCGAGGCGGCTCTGCGGCGCTCCCGGGTCGAGGGCCACCGCGATCTCGCCCAGTCGCGCAGGATCGTGCGGCAATCGCTCCAGCGGCGGATCGTGGATGAGGCGCATCTCGTGCTCGAGGGCCCGCAGGAAGCGGTAGCCCTCGTAGAGGACGCGCAGCTGGCGATCCTCCAGGAGACCGAGGCCCTCGAGGTGGGTCAGGAGCCTGAGAGTGTCCTTGTCGGCAGGGTTGCGCACTCCGTGGCGCAGTTGCAGGCACTCGATGAGAAAATGGACGTCGAGGATCCCCCCCGCTCCAAGCTTCACGCTGCGCGCGAGGCCCGGCATCCGGCCGGCGGCGTCCTGGAGTCGGCGCCGCATCGCCGCGATGGCCGCGCTGATCCCCCGGTCGCCCATCTCCCGGCTGCGATCGAGGACGAGGCTCTCGATCGCCGACACCGTCCGGCGGCCCAGATCGAGGTCGCCCGCCACCGGCCGCGCCTTGAGGAACGACTGCATCTCCCAGACCTCAGCCTCCTCGAGGAAATAGGCGCGCAGCGACTCGGGGGTGGAGACCAGCTCCCCTTCGTGTCCCGAGGGCCGCAGCCTCAGATCGACCTTGTAGAGCTGTCCGTCCCGGCTCAGTGTCGAGAGGACGCGGACGATCTCTTCGCACCAGCGGCTTGCGGCGAGGCGCACCTCGGCCCCGACGCCCTCCTCCGGCTCCACCACGAAGAGGAGGTCGAGATCGGACCCGTAGTCGAGCTCGCGGTACCCGAGACGGCCGAGCCCGAGGACGGCGAGCCGCGCGCCGCCGCCCGGCCCCTCGGCCCGCACGCGCTCCCCGAGCTCCTCGCGCGCCAGCGCCGTCGCGGCGTCCAGGCAGGCATCGGCGAGATTCGACAGGCTCTTGAGGACCTCACGGAGCGTCGCCTGCCGGTTGATGTCCCGTATGGCGATGGTCGCGAGGGTTTCCTGGTGGCGCCTGCGCAACCGCCCCGATCGGCCGGACGGCCCGCCGGGGCCCTCGACCGCGTCGCGGAGGGAGCGCCGGTACTCCTCGGCCTCCGGCGTCCTCAGGATCAGGCTCCGGTCCTCGAGGCGGCGCAGGATGCCGGGCTGGCGGATGAGCAGTCCGGCCAGCAGATCGCTGCGCCCCAGGAGCTGCACCGTCGGACCGAGGATCTCCCGGTGGGACACGAAGTGCAGGAGCCCCTCCGGACTGGCGACGAGGGACGAGAGCAGCTTCTCGAGGTTATCGAGGGCGCGCTTCGGGTTGGGCGCGCGGGCCACCGTGTCCAGCACGATCGGCCCCGCCTTGCGGAGGGCGCGGCGGAGCTCGGGGGATGCGGCCGCCGGCTGGAGGAGCCGGCGGATCATCTTGACCGACCTCAGGGCCCCCTGCGGCTGCACGAGACCCGATCTCCTCAGTCTCTCCGTGAGAGTCTCGTCGTCCACGCGGTCGAGCCACGGATCGGAGAGGTCCTCGTCAATCCTGGCCTGCGCGGCATGGCCGACCACCGAGTCGTAGAAGGCACGCACCACCCGCCGGTGCCGCTCCAGCTCCTCCGAAAGAGCGGCGCCCTCGGCGCCCGGTGCCGCATCGCCGAGCCGCATCCTCCGTGCCAGGCCGCGCCACGCACCGTCCTCCGTAGGGAGCGTGGAGGTCTGGCGGTCCTGGCCGAGCTGCAGCCGGTGCTCGAGATCCCGGAGGAACGTGTAGGCTCGAGCGAGCGCGGCGTACTCCTCGTAGGCGAGGTAGCCCTTGTCGGCGAGGCGGTGGAGGGCCAGGAGCGTGTTCCCGTGCCGCAGCCAAGCGTCGCGCCCGCCGTGCTGCAGTTGCAGCGCCTGGACCGCGAACTCGAGCTCCCGGATGCCGCCTCGTCCCAGCTTCACGTCGGTCTCGGCGCGACCCTCGGAGGAGAGCTGCGCGTCGATCCGATCCTTCATCGACCCGATCTCGAGAGCCAGATAGGGATCCGGACTCGACGCATAGACCAGCGGCTCGACCCCCTCGACGAAGCGCCGCCCGAGATCGAGATCGCCGGCCGACGGACGGGCCTTGATCAGAGCCTGGCGCTCCCAGGCCTCGGCCCAGTTGCGGTAGTACGCGATGGCAGCGCCGAGCGAAATCACGAGAGCGCCATCCCGCCCCCCGGGGCGCAGGCCAAGATCGACGCGGAAGGCCTGGCCCTCCGGGTCGCGTCCGGCGATCATGCGGGTCACGTCGGTGGCCAGCCGCGTGAAGAATTCCCGGCTGGTGATGACACCCCCTCCCTCGGACCCGGTGCCCGAGGTCTCGCCGTCCCTGGAGAACAGGTACATGAGGTCGATGTCGCTGCTGTAGTTGAGCTCCTCCCCCCCCAGCTTGCCGAGCGCGATCACCGCGAAGCGCCCTTCCTCCAGATGGCCCTGGTGGTCGCGGCTCGCCGGGAGCCCGAAGCGTGCCTCCAGCGCTCCCCGCGCCATGCGCACCGCCGTGTCAACCAGGACGTCGGCGAGGAGCGACAAGGCGCGGGTGATGGCGCCCAGATCCGCCGTGCCCAGGAAGTCGGCGAGCGCAATGCGCAGGAATTCGCGCTGCTTGAAGCGCCTGAGGAGCGCCGACGCGTCGCGGCCGCCCGAGAGCGATCGGAAGCGCGCCAGATCCTCCTCGAGATCCTCGCGCGTGCGGGGGCCGCGCGCCGGTCCGCCGGAAGGCAGCGCCTCGAGAAAGTCGGGGTTCTGAAGAAGCAGATTGCCGAGGAACGGGCTGTGGCCGGCGAGGGTCAGAAAGGCCTGCAGGCGCCAGGGGTCGACCGGATGCGCCCCGGTTGCGAGACGCTGCAGCGCCGCGAGCGCGGCGTGCGGATCGGGCAGGCGCGCCGCCTGCCGTGCCAGGGGCGTGCAGTCCTCTGCTGGCAGCAGGCCGGTGAGGATCACCTGGAAGTCGCGCTCGCTCACGCGCGGGTTCCTCCGCGCCGCGCGCCCTCCGTGGCTGGGGCGCCGACGCCGCATCGGCGAGGCGGGCGGCGGTCCCCGGGATCAGATGTCGAAGTAGAGGGCGAACTCGTAAGGATGGGGCCGCAGGCGCATCGGGTTGACCTCGCGCTCCTGCTTGTAGTCGATCCAGAGGCGGATGTTGTCCTCCGTGAAGACATCACCCTTGAGCAGGAACTCGTGATCCTCCTCCAGATGGCGGAGCGACTGCTCCAGCGAGGCCGGCATCGCCGGAATCCCCTTGAGCTCCTGCGGCCCGAGCCCGTAGATGTCCTTGTCGAGCGGCTTGCCGGGGTCGATCTTCCTCTCAATGCCGTCCAGCCCCGCCATCAGCATCGCGGCGAAGGCCAGGTAGGGGTTGCAGGACGGGTCGGGAGGACGGTACTCGAGGCGGATCGCCTTCGGGCTCGAGGAGATCATCGGGATCCGGATGGCGGCCGACCGGTTCCGGCGGGAGTAGGCCAGGTTCACCGGCGCCTCGAACCCGGGGGTCAGCCGCTTGTAGGAGTTCGTCGTCGGGGCGATGATCGCCGCCAGCGCGGGAGAGTGCTTCAGGAGACCACCGATGTAGTACAGCCCCAGCTCGGAGAAGCCGCCGTAACCCTCCCCCGCGAACAGGTTCTTGCCGCCTTTCCAGAGGCTCTGGTGGCAGTGCATCCCCGTGCCGTTGTCGCCGAAGAGCGGCTTCGGCATGAAGGTCACCGTCCGCCCTCGCTTGATCGCCGTGTTCTTCACGACGTACTTGTAGATCACCACGTTGTCGGCGGCGCGCGTGAGGCTGTTGTACCTCACGTCGATCTCCATCTGGCCGCCGCTGGCCACCTCGTGATGGTGCGCCTCGACGGTCATCCCGCACCGCTCGAGGTTCAGGACCATCTCGGACCTCAGGTCCTGGAAGTGATCGTGCGGGGGGACGGGGAAGTAGGCCTCCTTGTGACGTAGCTTGTACCCGAGATTCGGGTTCTCCGCCCTGCCGGAATTCCACTGACCCTCCACCGAATCGACGTAGTAGTACGCGCTGTGCGCCGTCTGATCGAAGCGTACGTCATCGAAGATGAAGAACTCGGCCTCGGCCCCGAAGTAGGCGGTCTCGGCGACCTTGCTGTATTGAAGGTAGCTCTCGGCGCGCTGCGCGATGCCGCGCGGGTCGCGGCCGTAGCGCTCCTTGGTGACGGGATCAACGACGTTGCAGAGGATCGACAGCGTCGGCACTTCAGTGAACGGATCGACGAACGCCGTGTCGGCCTCGGGGACGACCAGCATGTCACTCTCGTTGATCGCCTGGAAGCCCCGGATGCTCGAGCCGTCGAATCCGAAGCCTTCCTCGAAGGAGGGCTCGGTGAGCTCATGCGCCGGCACGGAGAAATGCTGCCACAGGCCGGGCAGGTCCATGAAGCGCAGGTCCACGATCTTGATGTCGTTGTCCTCGACCAGCTTCAACACGTCGGCCGGCTTTCGCATGAGGGTCCGTCGCTCCTTCAGGATTAGAGGGTTCGCCCGCAGAAGAGGAGGGTGATTATAACACGAGGGCGGAGCGCGTCAACGCGCCGCTCCGCCGCCCGGCATCGCCCCGGGAACATCGCGCTCGCCCGGCCTTGTCGCTTCCGCAGGGCGATGTTATAGTCACGGCGTCGTGCGTCCGAGACTCTGGCTTTTCCTCCTCGCCTGCACGTTGCTCGCGGCGGGGGCGCCGCGCGAAGCAGACTGCGCCGCCCAGCCTCCGCGAGCCGCTGCGAGCGCCACCCCGGCGCCGCCGCCCGGCTCCGAGGCGACTCCGTTCCCCGCGCAGGGTCCCGCCACGGGACAGGCGACGACGCCCGTCCCGGCCCCGTCCCCTGCTCCCGTCGTCGACCTGGAGGCGCCGCTCGATTCGGGAGAGCGCGACACCCTCCAGCGGCTGGCCTGGCAGACTCTGGTCGGACATCTGACGAGCCGGCCGATCGAGGACCGCGATCTCGAGTCGTACGACCTGACGCCGCGACTCACCACCCCGCGCGGCTGCTTCGTCACCCTCAAGAAGGGGGGGCAGGTCCGGGGGAATCAGGGAGACATCGAGCCGAGCCGACCCCTGTACCAGCAGGTGATGGTCTTCACGCGCCGGGCGGCGACCCGGGACCCGCGCTTCCTGCCTCTGACGGACCGCGACATCGATGACCTCGTCGTCGAGATCGCCGTGATCGGCCGGCGCGAGCCGGTGACGGGGCCGGCGGCGATCCAGCTCGACCGGCACGGGGTCTTCCTGGAGAAGTGGGGACGCCGCGCGCTGTTCCTGCCCGGACAGGCGGCTTCGCAGGGGTGGACCGCGGAGAGAACGCTGGACGAGCTTTGCCGTCAGGCGGCGCTGCCCGCGGGCGCCTGGAGACAGGCGGCACGCCTGGAGGTCTTCACGGCGGACGTCATCGCCGGCCCCCGGCCGCCCCCCCCTGCGGCCGCCACGGAACCCACGGCAGCGCCTGGTGTCAATGCGCCCGCACCGGCTCTGAAGCCGGACCCGTAGGGGCCTATCGCCGCCTCTCGTACGACAGCGGCACGATGTCGGACTTGAAGGTGTCGAGAAGGCGGTCGATCTCCCCCGCCAGCTTCGCCTCCTTCTCGGGGTTGGGCACGGCGCTCGCCTCCGGGCCGAGGCCCCGGCCATGGGCGAGCGCCAGGATGTAGTACTCGACGGCCTCGTGGGGTGAATAGAAGATGCGCGCCTTGAGCACCCCTTCGCCGAGGCGGTTCTTGATCGTGTCCCGCCAGCGCCCATCGATGATCCACGCTTCCCTGTACTTCTTCCAGTCGCCCTGCTGCACCTGGAGCCCGTCGGGTATCACCTCGAACTCGCCGCACCAGCGGAGGTACTCGTGCAGGCGCTTCATCAGCGTGTCACGGTCGGCCACCCGCTCCTTCTTCTGCGTCGACTTGTAGGCCACGACGATCTGGAGAGTGTCTCCCGGAGGCCCGCTCCGAATCCGGAAATGTCCGGTGTACTGGTCCTCGCCGGGAAAGGTGCCGATGATGCCGGTCGGGAACCGCCCCTGGGCGCTGGCCGCGATCGGCGCGAACTCCCACTCCTTCCGATCGGAGACCGCCTTCTTGAAGTCGAACACGATGTTGTTGTACTTGCGCAGGAACCGCTCCAGATCCCCGACCACGTTGGAGTAGATGAACAGGTCGTACGTGCTGTCCTGCAGCTTCGTGACCTGTCGCTGCCCCTGCGGGTCGGTGTACGAGATCTCAACGCCCTGGAAGGTGATCTGATTGAGCCGGCGGGCCAGGTCGAGCTCGTTGAAGATCACGACGTACTGTCGGTTCTTGAAGGTCGGCATGTTGGCGTAGAAGACGTTCCCCTCGACCTTGCGCGCCGAGGACTGCTCGCCCGTCGCCTCGGTCCCGGCGTCGCGCTGGTAGGTCTCCTTGACCGTGACGCCTTCGGGGTAGGTCTGCTTGAAGCTGACGTCCGTAAGGGTCTGGCCGCTGATGTTGTAGACGACGACGCTGCTGACCAGCGAGAACTTCTCGGCCCCGATGTCGAACTTGGCGCTGTAGGAGGGATAGGCGCTGAACATCGGAGGGTTCTCGCCCGCCACCGGCCCGGCGATGGCGAGGCACAGCGCGGCGACCAGCACGGCGGCGCGGACGGATCTCATGTCGGACAGTCCTCCTCTCGTGAGGGAGCAGAAATTATAGCATGCGTCCCGCACGCGTTCACGCGCGGGCACGACGCAGGAGGGCCAGCGCGAGCCCGACGAGCAGGAGCGCACCGACGATGCTCCACCAAGTCCCCTGCGCCTCGCTCGCGCTGCCGCTCCAGGCCGTGGCCGAGATCGACAGGACGTTGTTCAGGGCGTGCCCCAGGATCGGCGGCACCAGGCTGCCCGTGCGCTGCGCCAGGAGCCCCAGGAAGAGGCCGAGCCCCAGGACGCCGATGAAGATCCAGGGGTTGAGATGGAAGGCGGCGAACAGGAGGGCGGTCAGGATGATCCCCGCGGGCGCGCTCTCGAAGATCTGCAGGAAGCCGGCCTGCACGAAGCCGCGGAACAGCGCCTCCTCGCAAATCGCCGGGACGACGGCGAAGACGACGAGGAGCAACGCGAAGTCCGCCGGACCGCGGTAGACGAACTGACTCTCGAACAGCATCCGAATCGACTCCGGCGTGGGGAAAACGCGCTCCTGCCAGGCGCCGAGCAGGTTCAGGAGATGGTTCAGGCCGACGGTCCCGAACACGGCCGCCGCGAGGGCCGCGCCGGTCGGCCGGCGGAACGGGAGGATCGCTCCGGGGTCGAGGTAGAAGAGACGCAGGGAAAGGAGCACCGGACCGGCGATGAACAGGATCTGCGAGACGACCAGTCCGGCGCGGAAGTGGCGTGTCTGCAGGAGCATCCCGAAAACGAAGTTGAGGAAGAACGCCAGCCCGACGATCAGGGCCATCTGCCGCTGCTCGGGAGCGCGGCGCAGGGCCGCGGGCGGGCGCGCCGGCTCCGGAGACGTCGTGATGGGGCCGGGGGGCATGCCGTCAGCGCGACAAGCGGACCGTGACCTTCAGGGTGAGCCGGATCGGCCTCCCGTTCACCGTGGCGCTCACCGGCAGGTCGATGGTTCGATCCTGGCCGGGGACCAGCACGCCGATGTCAATCGCCCCGCCCCCGCCGGGGGCCGAGCGCCAGTCTTCCTCCAGATCGATCGGCTCGTCCAGGTCGAGCGCGCCGTCGACCGCCGTCCTGACGGGCGGCGGCACCGCCCGTAGAGGCGGAGAGGTCGCCGGTGACGAGCCCCGGGCGTTTCCACCCCTGGGGCCCGCGAGGGGCGCGGCCACCGGGATCACCTCCTCTTCCTCCAGTTCCTGCAGGAGATCCTCACCCAGATCGATCGAGCCCCCGCCCGCTTCGTCCACCCCGGGAAGGTCGATTTCCTCGCCCAGGTCGAAGATCTCCTCGGCCGTCGAAGGAGCCGGAGGTGGCGCCGCCCGCCCGCTCGCCGGCTCGGGGCGAGCGGAAGGGCGCGGCGGCGACGGCGTCTCCTCGTCGATCTGCAGTGCGTCGAGGGCGAGGTCCTCGGGCGGGGGGGCGGCCTGACGCGGGGCTGCCGCGCGTGGCGGCGCCGCCGGGGTCCGCGCGGCCGCCGGGACCGGGCGCGGTCCAGCTGGCGCCTCCGGTTCGGGCGCTCCGCCTTCCAGCTTGTATTTCACGGCCAAGTTGTTCAGGACCAGCTTCGTGATCGCCTTGAGAGTGTCCTCGACGCCGATCCCCGTCGTCGCAACGGCCTCGTAGAACGGGGCATTATGGCGATTGATCTGCGTGTTCATCTCCTCGATCGCCGCGAGGTTGGGCAGGTCGCGCTTGTTGAACTGCATGACCAGGGGGATCTCCTCGATCCGCAGCCCCATCTCGCGGAGGTTGTCTTCGAGGTTCTTGTAGCTCTCGGCGTTGGCTTCGAGCATCTTCGACTGGGAGTCGGCCACGTAGACGACGCCGTCGGCGCCCTTCAGGACCAGCTTGCGGGTGGAGTTGTAGAACACCTGGCCCGGGACGGTGTAGAGCTGGACCCTCGTCTTCATGCCGCGGATGGTGCCAAGCTCGATCGGCAGGAAGTCGAAGAACAGCGTCCGGTCGGTCTTGGTCGCAAGGGAAAGCATCTTCCCCTTCTTGACGTTGTCGGGGAGCGACTCGTAGATGTATTGGAGGTTGGTCGTCTTGCCGCAGAGCCCCGGACCGTAGTACACGATCTTGGCGGTGAGCTCGCGGGTCGAATAGTTGAAAAGGACCATCCGGTCTCCGCAGGCGCGCCGAATATAGCACCCCCTCCCGGGTGAGTCAACGCGCGCGCCGGCCCCTCCGGAAGCTGAGAAGGATCGGCGCGGCGGAGAGACCGAGATGCGCCCGCAGCCGCCCTTCCATGAAGCGCCGGTAGGCGGGGCCGACCCTGCGGCCGTTGCCGAAGATCACGAAGCGCGGCGGCGTGCCGCCGACCTGCGTCAGGTAGTGGAAGCGGACCTCGCGCCCGCCGTCGGCGGGCGGCTGCTTCTCGCGCAGCACCTCCGCGAGCACGCGGTTGAGGGCCGGGGTCGGGAAGCGCCTGTGAATCTCCTCGCGCAGCGCGTCGACGGCCTCGAGCAGACTCTCGACCCCCTGCCCGGTGAGGGCCGAGAGTCCGATCACCGGCACGTTCGGCGAGAAGCGCACCGCCTCGCGGATCTCGCGCAGCCGTCCGGCCACCTGCTCTCCCCGCGACGGCAGCAGATCGATCTTGTTCACCGCGAGGATCGCCGGGGAGCGCGCCTCAGCGATCAGGCCCAGCAGGGCCAGGTCCTGGTGCCCCACGCCGTCGCCCGCGTCGACCATGGCGATCGTGATCTCGGCCTCGGCGACCGCGCGCCGGGCCTTGAGCACGCTCACCCACTCCACCTCCTCGCCGCGTCCAGCGCGCCTCCGGATCCCGGCGGTATCGATGATCCGGTAGAGGACTCCCGCGCGCATAAAGGTGGCGTCCACCGGATCCCGGGTCGTTCCGGGCGACGGTGAGACGAGAGCGCGATCGTCACCGACGATGCGGTTGAAGAGCGACGACTTCCCGACGTTGGGCCGGCCGATGATCGCGATCGGGACCCCCCGTGGCGTCTCACCATCGACGGAGGGAGGGAGAAGGCCGCGGATCCGCTCGACGAGATCGTCCACGCCTCTCCCCTGCTCCGCGGAGACGGCGACGACGTCGCCCAGCCCGAGGCGGTAGAGGTCGAGCTCGATCCCCTCCAGCGATGAGGCATCGACCTTGTTCGCCACGGTCACCACCGGCTTGCCCGAGGCGCGCAGGAGCTTGGCGACGTCCTGCTCCGTGGCCGTCAGGCCTGCCCTCGCGTCGACCACGAAGAGAATCAGGTCCGATCCCTCGACCGCCTTGAGGGCCTCGGCTCGCACGCTTCTGGTCAGGTCGTCCGCCTCACCGGTGACGACGCCGCCGGTGTCGATGAGGGCCACCCTGAGACCGAAAAGATCGCACTCGGCCGAAATCCTGTCGCGGGTGACCCCCGGCCTGTCCGACACGATCGCCTGGCGTCGTCCCAACAAGCGGTTGAAAAGAGTGGACTTGCCTACGTTCGGGGCACCCACGATGGCGACGACGGGAAGCGGCATGGGTCCTTTCCACTCGATTAAGCGCGGAAGTCCATTAGGGAGAAAGGAATATATCATAGCGGCCGGCCGGGGCCCGCTTGACAGGCGTGACCTACGTTCCTATACTTTCAGTAATTTACAACGATTTTCCAGGGAATCCGGAGGCCGGGGGATGATCAAGACCGACATCATCAATAATGTAGCGAGGACCGCCGAGATCACGCGCGTCAAGGCAGTGGTCGCGGTCGAGGCGATCCTCGACGCCATGAAGGAGTCGATGCGACGGGGTGATCGGATCGAGCTCCGCGGGTTTGGCGTCTTTCAGGTCAAGCCCCGGAAGAAAGGGATCGGCCGGAATCCCCGCACCGGCACGGAGGTGAGGATCCCTCCCGGGAAGACGATCCGGTTCAAGCCCGGCAAGAACCTTAGAAATCTCCGGTAGAACACCGGCTGTCCGCCGCTCGGACGGTCCCGCGGGATCGGCCTCCTACTCTTCCCGGGGAACGGAAGGTAGAATGGGCTCCGTCATGGAACTCGAACCGGTCGTCGCGGCGGCCGAGCCTCCTCCCGATCTCGAGCGCTGGGCGCCTGCCTCGCCGCCCCCGGCGGCCCGACGGCGTCCGCTGCCTCCCTCCGTCAACCTGGCCTGCTTTCTGCTGACCATCGTCACCACTTTGGTCGCCGGGACGCTGATGACCCTCGGCGATCTCTCCTGGGCGACGATGTGGGACGTCCTCCTGACCCCGTCCTACTGGACTCTGGGGATCCCATACTCGCTGAGTCTCATCCTCATCCTCGGGACACACGAGATGGGACACTATGTCGCCTGCCGGCTGTACCGGATCGACGCGTCGCTCCCCTTCTTCCTTCCCGCTCCTCATCTCTTCGGAACCTTCGGCGCCGTGATCCGGATCCGTGCGCCGATCACCCATCGCCGCGCTCTCTTCGACATCGGGGTGGCCGGACCGATCGCCGGGTTCATCGTCGCACTCCCGATCATCGTCTACGGACTGTCGCGCTCCGTCGTGACCCGGCAGCCTCCGCACCCCGACGAGATCGGCCTGGGGAGCTGCCTCCTCCTCGATCTCCTCCAGCGTCTCGTCCTCACCGGAGATCCCTCCGCCACGATCCGTCTCCATCCTGTCTGCATGGCCGGCTGGATCGGCCTCCTCGCGACGTCCCTCAATCTGCTGCCGATCGGCCAGCTCGACGGTGGCCACATGCTGTACGCCCTCTCGCGCCCCGTACACCGGGCGGTGTCGCGCTACGGCTGTCCGATCCTGATCGTCGGGGGGCTCCTGACCGGCGGGTACCACCTCGTGACCTTCGGCGTCGTCTTCGCCTTCCTGGGTCCGGGCCACCCTCCCCTCCTCGACGAGAGCGAAGCCCTGGGTGCGGGGCGGCGGACGATCGCCCTCCTGTCCCTGGTCATCCTGGTCCTCTGCTTCATCCCGGTCCCGATCCAGAGCCTCTGATCGCGAGGCGGTACCCGGCGCGTCTTGCGGTACAAGGACCTCCACGCTCCAGGGGTTCGACCCGTCCGTCCGGAAGCGGACCGCCCCGGCGCGATCGGTGCGATACACCCTCACCCGGGCCCCCGCCAGCCTGCGCAGAACTTCGCGGTCGGGGTGTCCCCAGGGGTTCGTCCTCCCGACCGAGATGGCACCGAAACTCGGTTGCACCCGCGCAAGAAACGGGGGGCTCGTCGACGTCCGGCTTCCGTGATGGCCGACCTTCAAGAGGTCGGCGGACAACGCCCGTCCCTCGCCGACCAGGATCGACTCGAGCCGCGCCTCCAGGTCACCGGTCAGGAGCGCCGCCCGGTCTTCGAAGACGATGCGGAGGACCAGGGAATCGTCATTCACGGCGCCGCCCGTGGCGGAGACCCCCGACCCGGGATTGAGCACTTCCACCCTGGTCCCGCCGATCCCCAGGCGCGCGCCGCGCCGCGGAAGGACGGCCGGAACGTGCATCCTCAGCGCGCGATCGACGAGGGCGCGCACCGCGGGGTCGTCCTCGGGCATCCTCCCCAGCCAGAGCGCTCCGGGGGAGAAGTCCCTCAGGATCGCCTCCGCGCCCCCGAGATGATCGCGGTGCGCGTGCGTGATCGCCAGGATGTCGACCTTGAGATCGCCGAGCGTGCGCAGAGCCGGCCCCACCACGCGCTCCCCCACGTCGAAGCCGCTGCGCGCGAACCCGCCGGCGTCGATCAGCATGGTGACTCCCGAAGGGAAGCGGACCAGGATGGCGTCCCCCTGCCCGACGTCGAGGACCGTGATCTCGAGGACGCCCGGCGCCCCGCCCGGGGGACCGTGGACGGCGGCCCAGAGGATCAGGGCGGCCAGCGCGAGGCCGGCCGCCCGCCCGCCCCCACGACCGCGCCGTGCGCCTGCGACGAGGACGAGGACGCTCCCCCAGAGAACCGGCGCGGGGCCGGGCGGGAGGACATGGAAGGAGCACCAGGAGGGCGAGGAGATCGCCTCGGACAGCCGCCCGAGGACCTTCACGAGCCACCCGGCGGGAACGACCAGCACGCGGGCGAGGATCGGCGCCCAGGGCCCGCACAGAGCGACACTCAGGGCGAGGATCAGGAGCAGGTTCGCGAGCGGGACGGCGTAGAGGTTCGCGACCAGGGCGACCGGTGTCATCGTCTGGAAATGGTGGGCCGTGAGGAGAGTCGTGCCGGCCAGTGCGGCGGCGGAGACACGGAGCGGCAGGAGGATCGAGGAGACGGCCCGTCTCGGCCGCACCGCGCGCTCGAGGCGCCCGCCCGTCCCTTCCATGGCGAGAAGCACGAGGGAGATCGTCGCCGCGAAGCTGAGTTGGAATCCGGCGTCGCGCGCCCATGCCGGCTCCCGGGCGAGGATCAGGACCCCGGTCACGGCGATGGCGCCGAGGGGGGAGACGCGCCGCTCGAGTACGCCGCCCGCGAGACAAAGGACCGCCATCAGGGCCGCGCGCGCGATCGAGCCGCTGCCACGCGCCACGAGCCAGTAGCCGATGACGGCCAGGGCTCCTCCAATCCGTCGCCCCTTCGGGGGAACCTTCGCCAGCCTCAGGAGCGCCGAGACGAGCAGGGCGATGACCGCCACGTTGAGGCCGGAGAGCGCGATGATGTGATAGACGCCGGCGCGCTTGAGGGCGCGCTCGAGATCGTCCGGCAGGTCCTCCCGCTCCCCAAGGAGAAGAGCGGCGAGGATCGAGGCGGTTCCCTCCCCTCCCGGCCCGGCCGTGCGCACCAGGCTCGCGCCGATCGATCGCCGGAACGTCGGCAGGAGGCCGCTCCACGACCGCTCTCCCCGCGCCACGACGGTGATGAGGCGCGGACTCTTGATCGTCCCGATCAGCTCGATGCCTCGCGCCCGCAGGTAGGCCGCGTAGTCGAACGCGCCGGGGTTTCGGAAGGTCCGCGGCTCCGACAGGCGTGCGACGACCTCGACGAGGTCGCCCGGACGCCGGAGAGGCGGTCCCTCGTCGGCGAGGATCGGGACCGTCAGCCTGAGGAGTACTGGCGCGCGCGCGGCCCCCTCGAGAGCAGGGGGGCCCGGGAGGCGGTAACGCTCCAGCCGGAGGAGAAGAGCGGAGCGCCCGTCGGGAAGGGCCTGCTCGTCGAGGAGCCTCCCGCGCACGCCGACCGGCGTCGCGCCGGCCTCGAACCGATGGCCCCTCCACAGGCGCAGGAGCCCCGGAACCGGATCGGCCACGGTGTGGAGCCGGGCGGCAACCCAGCCCGGGAGAAAGGCGAGAAGGAGGATCGCCGACCGGAGGGCCCGCCGCCTACGCGACGCGAACTGCAGGCGACCGGCGCCATCGGGAAGGAGCAGGACGAGCGCGCCGAGCGGGGCGAGCATCGCCGGGACCGCGGCGGCTCCCTGGTCGGCCGCGACGGTCCCGGCGTAGAACGCGGCGGCGATGAGGAGCGCCGCGATCCCGGAGCGTGAGAGCGTCGGTGGTGGCGCCGGAGGGCGCACGGATCGGTCCCCCGGAGCGGCTCTCCACGCGGCAGCAGGATGCTAGCGCCGCGGCCGGCGGGCGTCAAGGCGTGTCGTCGAAGAGCGTGAGTCTCGGGAGGCGAAAGCGGCGCCGCAGGAGGCGGGCCAGGAAGGCCCGGCGCGTCGTCACGATCGCTTCGGGGGTCATGCGGGCGCGGCCGGCGGCCAGGGCACGGTCCGCGTCGTCCTGCGCCCGCCGCACCTCGTCCTCCTGCAGCGAGCGCAGGGCCGCATCGAGCACGGCGTCCTCAAGACGGCGCAGCTCGGAGTCGAGCCGTTGCGGGTCGAACGCACCGACCTTCGCCTCCTTGCGCAGCCGACGGAGATCGGAGGCAGCGGTCGCCAGCGCGGCAACCAGGGGATCGTGATGCCGCTCCGAGGCGAGAGCCATGGCCAGACGCGCGTCCCGAAGCAGCCTCCCGAGGTGGCGCGCCACGATCCGCGCCCTCTCGGCGGCCGATGTTCCCGGCGTCGGCCGCCCCGCCTCCGCGCCGCGCAGGCTGCGGTGCAGATCGAACAGGCTGAGGACCTCCTGCCGGCAGTAGGAAAGTGAATTGATGCGGCGCCCGGCCGGGGCGCGGCGTTCGAAGGCATCGAAGACGCTCGCGATTCCCTGCAGGACGATCCGCAGGGGGATCCCCGCCTCGTGCCATGTGCCGATCAGGGTCCAGTCGCGGGGAGACAGGAGCAGGGCGGCGCCCCGTCGTCGCACGAACTCCTCCTCGATGGCCCGGTAGTAGTCGACCGGGGCCTCCCGTCCGCTCATCGATTCCGTTCGTAGAGGATCCGCAGGCCTTCGAGGGTGAGGTTCGGATCGAGGTCGTCGAGGACGGTGCGCAGCTCGGCCTCCAGAGGGATCACGAGACCGCCGGTCCCGAGGCTGCGGACCGATCCCCCCATCTCCGCCCGCATGCGCTCCAGGATCCCTTCGACCAGGCCGAGGTAGCCGTGAACGAGCCCGGACTGAAGGCTGTGGGTCGTGTTCCGCCCGATCACGCTCGGTGGCCTCCGGATGTCGACGCGCGGGAGCCGGGCGGCACGCTCGAAGAGGGCCTCCGCGGAGATCGCCAGGCCGGGAGCGATGGCGCCCCCCATGTAGTCCCCCTTCGCCGAGATGGCGTCAAAGGTGGTCGCGGTGCCGAAGTCGACCACGATGAGAGCGCTGTGGTAGCGCTCGTAGGCGGCGACACCGTTGACGATCCGATCGGCCCCCACCTCCTGGGGATTGTCATAGAGGATCGGCATGCCGGTGCGGATCCCCGGCTCGATGAACAGCGGCTTCAGCCGGAAATAAGCGAGCGCCATCGCCTCGAGCACGCTGTTGAGCGGGGGCACGACGGAGGCGATGATCACGCCGTCGATGGCCTTGGCGTCGAGGGTGGCCAGGGACAGGAGGTTGCGCGCCAGGATCCCGTACTCGTCGACGGTCCTGTCGCGCACCGTCGTCAGCCGCCAGTGGGCCAGGAGACGCGCCTGGTCGTAGACCCCGAGGACCGTGTTGGTGTTGCCGACATCCATCACCAGGAGCATCGCTGCCCCTCCCTCCGTTTCCCCGCCAAGACCCGACTCCCGCCGCCGCGGCGCCTCACGCCCACGGCGGCTCGACGATCTCCCCGAATGGCACCCGCGACGGGGATCCGCCGGCGCCCACCAGGAGGAGCGCGCCCTCGTCGTCGACCCCGTTCATGGCTCCCTCCACGCGGCCGCCCGGCCCCTCGACCACAAGCCATCCTCCCCGCGGAACCGACGAGAGCGACTCCCACTCGCGCAGGATCTCGGAGCCACCCTGGCGCAGCATGCGGCCGTAGCGACGCTCGAACCCTTCGAGCAGGAAGGCCAGGATCGGCGCTCGCCCGGCCGGCCGGCCGGTCTCGATCCGCAGGGAGGTCGCTCGTTCCCGCAGGTCCGGAGGGAAGTCGCCGGAGACGTGGTTGACGTTCACGCCCATGCCGACCACCAGCTCCCGGATCCGCGGCTCGGAGCCGCGCACCTCCCCGAGGATCCCGGCGATCTTGCGGCGGCCCACCAGGACATCGTTCGGCCACTTGATCCGCGCGTCGACTCCTCCCGCCTCCCGGAGGGCCGACGCGACCGAAACCGCCGCCATGAACGTGAAGATCGGCGCGCGCGGTGCCTCCGTCCCCGGGCGCAGGATCAGCGACGCGTAGATCCCGAGCCGCGCCCTCGAGGTCCAGGTCCGCTCGCGCCGACCGCGCCCGCCCGTCTGCTCCTCCGCCAGGACGAGGCCTCCCTCCGGCTCCCCGGCGGCCGCCAGCTCCAGCGCCCGATCATTGGTCGAGGCGATCGTCGGATAGTAGAAGATGCGGTGCCCGAAGACCGGCGAGCGGAGGACGCGCTGCACCGCCGCCGGCGTGAGGGCCTCGCCGGCCCCCTCCGGGGCCGAGGCGGACCCCGGCCGCGTCCCCCGCCCCTCGGGCCACGCCGACTCATCGTTCATATTTCCTCCAGCTCGAGGGCGATGTCGGCCGCCCGCACGGAGTGGGTGAGCGCGCCGAGAGAGATTCGCTGCACGCCCAGTGCGCAGAGACGGGGGACATCCTCCTCCCGTACCCCTCCGGAGACCTCCAGGAAGGCTCGACCGCG
>WNGG01000594.1_pt1 | contig 70218 bp, 64 predicted proteins | sample 5400661 | NCBI WGS metagenome assembly WNGG01 (sample SAMN13153372, study PRJNA577476) | soil metagenome | isolation source: 100 cm soil or saprolite under Garry oak tree replicate 1 | place: USA:California | collected 2016-06-15
CACTTCCGGTCCGGGAACGCACCCGCCGGGCCGTCCGCGGCGAGCTGGCGCAGCTCGCCGTGGACCTGTTCGTCGAAAAGGGTTACGACGAGACCACCATCGACGACCTGGCGGCGGCGGCCGGAATGTCCAAACGCACGTTGTTCCGCTACTTCGCGTCGAAGGAAGAGCTGGTGATGGGCAAGTACGAGGTCCTCGGGGAGCAACTCGCCGAGGACCTGGCCGCCCGCCCGGCCGGCGAACCCATCTGGGTGTCGCTGCGGCAGGTGTTCGGCCGGGTCGTCGAATACTCTGAGAGCGAAGCCCGGGGGACCGCGTCGGTCGCCATGGAGAAGATCGTCCGGGACCATCCGGCGCTCAACGCCAGCTACCTCGAACGGGTGTCGCGGATACAGGAGCTCGTGCTCGACGAGGTGCGCACCCGCACCGGCCGGCCCGATCCGGCCGACCCGCGCACCGCGGCCATCGTCGGTGCGGCCTTCTCCTGCCTCATCGCCGCCTGGACCACCTGGCTCACCACCAACCAGGCACAGCCGTTCGGCGAGCTACTCGACCAGGCAATGGACGCCATCCAACCCACCTGACCCGCGTGGCTGGCACTCCAGCCGTGAAGTGTATTGGTCACGGTGTTGGGTGTGCTCGTCTGTGGTAAACGATCGCGCAACTTGAAACGAGCTTTTAGCTCCATATTCGTGCCGTCATGTCGGCGCTGGCGGTGGCGAGCAGGGTGCCGTCCGGGCTGAATGCCACCCCATAGACCGGCTCGGTGTGGCCGAGGGTGCGGACGCACTTGGCAGTGGTCACGTCCCATAGGCGCGCGGTCTTGTCGGCGCTGGCGGTGGCGAGCAGGGTGCCGTCCGGGCTGAACGCCACCCCACAGACCATAGCGGTGTGCCTGGTGAGGACACGTATGCACCTGTAGGTGGTGGCGTCCCATAGCCCCACGGCCTTGTCCTCACTGGCGGTGGCGAGCAGGGTGCCGTCCGGGCTGAATGCCACTTGCCACAGTTGATGGGAGTGGCCGACGAGGGTGCCTGTGCACTTGCCGGTGGCCGTACCCCACAGTCGCGCTGTGTTGTCACTGCTCGCAGTGGCGAGCAGGACGCCGTCCGGCCTGAACGCCACGGACATGAGAGGTCCGGCGTGGCCAGTCAGGGTGCGGATGCACCTACCGGTAGCTAGGTCCCAGAGCCGTGCCGTCTGGTCGCCGCTGGCGGTGGCGAGCAGAGTGCCGTCCGGGCTCACCGCCGCATCATTCACATTCGACTTGTGGCCAGTGAAGGTTTGTATGCATTTGCCGGTGGCCAGGTGCCAGAGTCGTGCCGTCTGGTCGCCGCTGGCGATAGCGAGCAGAGTGCCGTCCGGCCTAAATGCCACCGCCAAGACTCCTTCGGTGTGGCCGGTGAGGGTGAGTATGCACTTGCCGGTGGCCGTACCCCACAGTCGTGCTGTGTTGTCACTGCTCGCGGTGGCGAGCAGGACGCCGTCCGGGCTAAATGCCACGCCTTCTACCGCGTCTTCATGGCCGGTGAGGGTGCAGGTCGGGCGGCTTGGTTGTTGTTTCGCTGTTCGCTGGCCAGGGTTAACAGGGGCTACTGAGTCGCCCCCGGGAAGGATGAGCGTTGGGTTGGTATAAGGGTGCCTCGCCTGGTGGACCGGCTCCTCGCTAGCCTTTTCGCGCCTTCCGGGCGGGGGCTTGGTGATGGTGCGGTCGGGGAAGCGGCGTGGTTGGCGCCAGTCGACCCTGGTTAGGTCTATTTCGCAGCCGGCTATGCGGAGTCGTTCGGCGAGGTCATGCAGTGGGAGCGGATCGCCGGGGCTGAGGCGTATGTAGTGGAGTCCGGCGAGGTCACTGGGCTGTTCCTGGGGGCCGAGTACGACGAGGATGGTGCGGTCGGGATGGGTAGCCATGGCCATGCCGGCCTCGATGAGGACGTTCGGCCGGGCCTGTAGACGCCATGCTTTGTCGCCTTCGGCTGCTTGCGCGGCAATAACCCGCTCATCTGGGGTGAGGAGCGCTATGACCGCTTGGGCTTGTTCGAATCCCTTGGCGATTACCTGGCCGATGTAAGGGCGGGTGTAAGGGCTGGCGGCACCGCTTGCTGAGACTAGCTGGCTCCATTCCAGGGGCTGCAGCCCGATCGCCCGCAACCAGTCAAACAGCGCAACGTTAGCTTCGGTGTCCTCCCCGTAGATGACCATGACGGACTTGCGGTCTTTGCCGAAGCTGGTGGCCTCATCGACGGCCTTGTGGGGGCGGCGGCCGGTCGCGACGGACGCTTGCCCTTCCTCTGGGCCCGGGAATTGCGGCTCGCGGGGGACGGCCCGCATGGCGCCGGGGAACTTGGGCTTCACGGCTGGTTTGGCGCGGCCGGACACCGCCGCTTTGACCATGGCGCGCAGTTGGGCGGTGGCGGCAGCGTCGTCGAGGCCGAACAGGTCCACCCCCACGACCCCCGCGAGGAGCCCCGGCCGACGGCAATCGGTCACCCGTACCACCAGGAGGTTTCGCCAGTTCCCGGTCGGGTCAACTGCCCAGATGGCCTGCCACTCGGCGCTGCCATAGACCGATGTGAGGTAGTCGGGGGACAGGATGGCGATCGTCCGGGTGGATTGATCAATACCGGCCTGCATCTCATGGATCCAGTTGGTTCCAGGGACGAAGTCCCAGGCCTGGATGAGAACGCGGTGGCTGTCTTCTTCGAGGACCCAGGCGATCCATTCGGCCCATGCCTTGTCGGCTTGGGTGTAGGAGAGGAAGAAGTCCCACCCTTCGCGCGTGTCCCCGCCCGTCATAAGGGTCACGATTCCACACTTTGCGGTCGCCGCCGCACCCTTCTCGGCGGGTGCGGCGGCCGGTGCGGTTGGCGGTGACGGGTGCCGTCGCGGGCCTGGGTGGGCGGGTGGGCCGCTGTGGCGGGTGGGACAGCCTTCCTCGTCGCCGGGGCGGTGCGGGTGTTTGGGTGAGCCTCCCGCACTGCCCGGCGGCTTGATGCAGGTGTCGGCCTGTTACAGGTTGGTGGTCCACTCAATGATCAGGCGTCGGCCCTGGTCAGCAGGGGCGGGATTGTCCCATTCGTCATGACACACTCTTTTGTGGTCGTTGGCCCATCCACCACAAACGTGGCGGTCCGGCCGGCCGCTACGAGGCCGGGATGCCGACGAACGGCGTGACCGTGGGCTGGACGGTGCCGCCGCGCGGCTCGAGGGTGATGCCGAACAGGTCACCCGGGAGCACGCCGGAGATCAGCACCGGCCCGCTGCTGCCGTTGTGGACCGCCAGCAGGCCCTCCGACCGGATCTTGTTGCCGTGCACGCCGATCAGCCAGAGCTGGTAGACCTTGCCGGCCCGCAGCGGCGGCAGCCCGGTCGCGGTCACCACGATCTGCTGCTTGGACGCCGACTTCACCACGCTCACCCGGCCGCCGATCGTGGTGGCCTTGGTGACGAGGGTCGCGTCCGCGGCGGTCCGCACCTCGTTGATCGCCGCGAGCTGGGCCTGGGTCGCGATGAGGCGGCGCTTGGCCTGGCTGAGCTGCTGCTGGGCCTGACCGAGCTGGCCCTGGGCCTGGCTGAGCTGGTGCTGGGCCTGGTTGAGCTGGTTCTGGGTGTTGACCAGCACCACGCCAAGGGTGATGGCGGCGGCCAGGCCGAGTGCGGCCCCCGCCGTGGCCAGCCGCGGCAGCAGGGTGAGCCGCGCCACCGGCCGTGCGTGCCGGGCGCGGTCGTCGACCGCGGGCAACTGGCGGGTCCGTGCCACGTCGGCCATGACCGCGGTGCGCAGCGCCGGCGGTGGCTGGCGCGTCGCCGCCATGCCGAGCCGGGTCGCGGTCTCCCGGAACCCGCGTACCTCGCTGGTGCAGTTGTCGCACCGGTTCAGGTGGCGTTCGAAGCGGGCCACCTCGCGGGCGGTGTCCAGGGCGTCCAGGGCATACACGCCGGTAAGGGTGTGCAGGTCGTTGCGCAGCAGTGCCACTACCAGCTCACCCCCAGACAGTCGCGCATCCGGATGAGCCCGTCCCTGATCCTGGTCTTGATCGTGCTCAGCGCGGTGCCGAGCCGTTCACCGACCTGCCGGTAGCTGTAACCGCCGTAGTAGGCGAGGGCGATCGACTCGCGCTGGGCCTCGGTGAGCCCTTCCAGGCACTCCCGCACCCGCTCGGCGTCCAGGGTGGCCTCCACCGTGGCCGCCACGTCGTCGTGCGGCACCGGGATCTCGGCGCTGCGCTGCTCGCGCGCCGCGGCCGCGGCGGCCGAGCGCACCCGGTCCACGGCGCGGCGGTGTGCGATGGTCAGCACCCAGGTGGCGGCGGTGCCCTTGGCCGGGTCGAAGCGCGCCGCGGTCCGCCACGCCTCGAGCAGGACCTCCTGGCTGACCTCCTCGGATTGGGCGGGATCGCGGACCACCCGCAGGATGAGGCCATAGACCGGGCCGGCCAGGTTGTCGTAGACAGCCTCGAACGCGGCCTGGTCGCCGCGCGCCACTCGCGCAAGAAGGCCGTCGAGGTACTGGTCGCCGCCCTCTTGGCGGGGGAGCTCCGGCTCGGATGCACGCATCTCGCGTGGCCTCATGCCTTCCATTCGGCGCCCCGGCAGGAACGGATGGCCCGTCCAGCCGCCGGGCTTACACCGACACCTTTCCGGCCATGAGGTGGCCAGCATGCGGCAATAGGTAACGGTTCGGTAACGACCCCGTCCGGGCGGCATCCGGATCGCCGTCCGGCCCGAACAAGCGGCGAGACCGGGCCCTTTGGGGGGCCCGGGCACAGTACGGCGTCGGCCGCCTTCGCACGACGAAGGAGGGGAGTCGTGCGGAGGCCGCCGCGCCCGGAGGGGAACCGTCTCATGTCATCACAAATCCACCCGGATCAGTCCGCAGATGGCTCGGCGGAAGGCGCCCAGCGCCCGGATCCGTCCCGGCGGTCCGTGCTGTACGGTGCGGCGGGCCTCGCCGGGGCGGGCCTGGCGGCCACCGCGATAGCTGGCACCCTCGCCGTACCAGCGGCGGCCGCGGACGCTGCACCGCGGGCGCGCTCCGGCGGGGCGGCGGGGGTGCCCAGCCCGGCCGAGCCGGTCATCGTGCATGTCCGCGACCTCCGGTCCGGGGAGATGGACGTCTTCGCCGGGGAGACCAAGACCCGGCTCCGCGATCCCGGCCTGGCGGCCAGGCTGGTGCGCTCGGTCCACTGAGCCGCGCCGGGCCCGCCCCTTCACCGCACCCACTGGCGTAGCACCCAGGCCGCCTCCACCGACCTGCAACTCGCCACACCCACGGATCTGAACTCGGCCGCCCGCCGCTTTCCCGGCGGGCGCCTTGACCGGTGCTGCCCGGGATCAGCGCGCGACCTGGCTGGCCGCGCGACCCGGCGAGTCCGCCGCCCGTCCAACCGCACCCGCCGCGCCGGGCCCCGGCCAGGCGCATGTCCCACGACAAGCCTGTGAGGTAACTGATGTCTTCCCATCGTGAGGCTCCCGAGATTTCCATGGACCCGGTCGCTGACAGCACCGACCTCTATGCGTTCGTGAGCCCCGACCGGCCGAACACCGTCACGCTGATCGCCAACTACATCCCGCTCCAGGCACCTGCCGGCGGCCCGAACTTCTACCAGTTCGGCGACGACGTCCGCTACGAGATCCACATCGACAACGACGGCGACGGCAAGGCGGACGTCACCTACCGGTTCACCTTCCAGAGCCGGCTGCGCAACACCGAGACGTTCCTCTACAACACCGGGCCGATCACCGCGCTGAACAGCCCGAACTGGAACCTTCGCCAGTTCTACTCGGTCCGCAAGCTGATGGACAACGGCGGCACGGGCACCGAACTGGGCAAGAACCTGGCCTGCCCGCCGTGCAACATCGGCCCGCTGTCCACCCCGAACTACACCGGCCTCGCCGAGTCGGCGGTGCACGACCTCGGCCGGGGCATCAGGGTCTTCGCCGGCCAGCGGGCCGAGGGCTTCTACGTGGACCTCGGCGCGATCTTCGACCTCGGCGACCTGCGCCCGTTCGAGAACCTGCATAACCAGTACGGGATGCACGTCTTCACGAACCCGGCGCCGGGCGTGAACGCGACCAACAAGTTCAACGTTCACTCGATCGCCATCCAGGTGCCGATCAGGGAACTGGTGCAGAAGGGGGCCAGCGGCGAGTCCGACCCCAAGTCGGTGATCGGGGTGTGGACCACGGCGAGCCGCCGGTCCGCCAGCGCGTTCGACGAGGCGACCGGCAAGACCGTCAGCACCGGGCCGTTCCGCCAGGTCTCCCGGCTGGGCAACCCGCTGATCAACGAGGTCATCATCGCCCTCGGCGACAAGGACCGGTGGAACGCCCTGCCGCCCGCCGCCGACAAGCAGTTCGCCCACTACTACGCGCAGCCGGGCCTGGCCGCCGCGCTGCCCTCGCTCTACCCGGGCGTGTTCCCCCACCTCGCCGCGCTGGTCAAGTCCGGCAAGGCGCGGGCCGACCTGGAAGCGATCCTGCTCACCGGGATCCCCAGCGGGATCATCCCCGGCTTCCAGAACAACACCGGCTCGGTCCTGTCCGACATGCTGCGGCTCAACACGGCGATCCCGCCGGCGCACAGCCCGAACATCCTCGGTCTGCTCGGCGGCGACCTGGCCGGGTTCCCCAACGGCCGCCGCGTCTTCGACGACATCGTCACGGTCGAACTGCGTGCCGTCGCGGGCCTGACCTTCGCCCTGGTGGACCCCAGCTTCACGCCGGACAAGGCCGCGGGCCAGGTCACCGATGGCCTCACCCCGTCCAGCCTGACGAATCCCTACCTGACCACGTTCCCCTACCTCGGGGTGCCGTACGGCGGCTTCGACGTCCCGTCCTCCTGAGCTCCGCTAGCGCCTCCCGGCGGCAGGCGGCCGGTCCCGGGTTCCTCAGCCCGGGACCGGCCCCTGGCACCGCACCGATGGCCCGCCGGCGGCACGGAAGGGAACCCATGAGCCAGCACAGGTACGGCCCCACCGCCGCGGGCTCGGTGCTGCTTGACCTCGGCGGCGACACCGGCGCGCTGGTCCTGTACACGCCCGCGGACCTGCTGGGCGCGGAGATCGAGATCAGCCCCGACACCCCGGGCGCGCCGCGGGCGCACGCCGCCGTCCGGGCCCGGCCGGGTCCCGCCGGGACCAGGTACGCGGTCGTGTACGACGGGCTGGCGGCCGGCGGCTACACCATCTGGCGGGACCACCACACCCCGGCCGCCCAGGTCACCATCACCGGCGGCCAGGTCACCAGCTATCACTGGCCCGGTTAGGCCGAAGTTACGTCTGCCGGGGTGGGGGGGTTGGGGGTTGAGCTGGACATTGGGGCTCTGGGCCGGTTTTTGTGGTGTCTACGTGATGCTCAGGGTGAGCGGGATGGGTGCGCCGATGAGGTCGAAGGCGCGGCGCTGGTCTGGGGTGGGTTCGGCAAGGGCGGGGATGGTGGCCTGGTCGTAGCGCAGGTCGTTGCGGGTCAGGGTGGCCAGGTGGTCGATGATGTCGCGGAAGCTGCGGATGGGCTGGCTGCCGGGGCCGGTCTTGCGGGCGGCTTTGGCGCTGGCGGCTGCTGACCGGCGGGCTGGGGCGACAGGGTTGGCCCGGGCGGGCGGATGCTCGTCGGTGAAGGTGAGGGGCGCCCAGGCCTGGCGCAGGTGCCAGATCAGGTAGCAGGCGAGCGTGCAGATCAGCACGTGGGCTTTGACGCGGTCTTCGAGCCGGTGCCAGATGGGCCGCAGGTCCAGGTCGTCGGCTTTCATGTGCCGGAAGTCGCGTTCGAGGTTAGCCAGGTCCTTGTAGGCGGCGACCGCGCTGGGGGCGTCGAGGGTGGCAGCGGGGACGGGGGTGCGGATGACGTAGATCCCGTCGGTGGCCGCTTCAGCGCCGATGGCTGCCTGGTCGCGCTGCCAGGACAGCTGCCCCTGGCTGATGTCGAGGGTGAAGTGCTTGGCGACCTTGCGCTTATTGATGACCTTCCCGGCGGCGACGCCGATCTTGTCCGGGTCCTTCAGCCGCCCGGCCTGCACCCGGGCGGTGATCTTGGCCAGGTCCGCCTCGGTCGCGGCCAGCAGGTCCTCGCGTTTGCGGGCGCGTTCTGCGGCCAGGAGCGGGTTACGGCAGGCGATCAGCCGCTCATCCGGGTAGTCCGGGCTAGTGATCTCGGCGAGGTCCTGCTCATCGAACAAGGACAGCTGCAGCGGCCCGGCGCCGGCCATGAGCTTCTTGATCGCGGGGCCGCGCAGGCAGGTGATCCACGCCATGCCTTCCAGCTTGCGCAGCTCCTTGATCCGCGCCGAGGTGATCATGCCGCGGTCCCCGACCATGACCATCTGCTCCAGCGCGAATGTGCCCCGGACGGCGTCCACCGCCTCCGGGAAGGTCTTCGGGTCACCGGTGTTCCCCGCGAACACCCGTACCGCGACGGGGCGGCCCTGCCGGTCGGTGAGCAGCCCGTACTCGATCTGCGCCTTGCCGCGCTTGCCGTCCCTGGAGTACCCGTAGGCGGCCAGCTCGCAATGGCTGCCTTCGACCCAGGAGGAGGACAGGTCGAACATGGCGATGCCGCCCTCGCGCAGGTGACGCCGGGCCAGTTGCCTCTCGATGTCATCCTGGCGGGATACCAGCCAGTCCATCGCGGCGTAGATGTCATCGGTGGATGCCCCGGCCACCCCCAGGTCCGCGCCCAGGGTCACGTCATCCCACCAGGCGGCCGTCGACAGCTTGGAGGCCGGCCGGATCACCCGGGAGACGATCAGCGCGTACGCCAGGTCCCGCTCCGGCCCGGGCGGGCCCAGCAGCGCTGGGAACCCAAGCTTGCGGGCCATCGCGTGCACCGCGGCGGCATGGCCGTGCGGCAGCGACCGGGCCACCCGCGCCCCAGCCGAAGCCGGGATAAACCGCTCCCCGGCCAGGGACCGGCGGATCAGCTCGATGGTCTCGGCCGGCAGCCTCGACAGGTTCGCCACCGTCTCGTTGCGGACCTTGCCGTCCTCGCGCCAGGACCGGCGCAGCAGATGGGTCTCATAGACCCGCTCCTGCCCATCCTTCCCCGTGTAGTGGCGACGCTGAGTGGTCACGTGGACCGCACCTGAACCCTTACCCACGAGGTCATGCTAGCAGGGGCCTCTCCGCATCACCACAATTTTAGTGACGACACGCTTGACCATGAAAAGGCCACTCTCCCCAGCTCAAGGGCAGAATTCCCCGGCGAACCAGCCGTAACTTCGGGTTAGGGCATGAATGCGACAACGGGGCCCTTCTAGGGCACCAGGTTCACATTCACGGCCGGTTAGCCCTTGAGCGCGCCGGACACCAGCCCCCGCACGTAGAAGCGCTGCAGCGAGACGTAGACCACGACGCACGGGATCATCGCGATCACCGCGCCCGCGAGCAGCAGCCCGTAGTTGACCGCACCGTAGGTGCCCGTCTCCGCGTTGCTGAGCGCGACCGGCAGCGTGAACAGGCTGTCGTTGGTGAGGAAGCTCAGCGCACCGAGGAACTCGGTCCAGGAGAACAGGAACGCGTACAGCGCCGTGGTGGCGATCCCCGGCATGACCAGCGGCCGGAACACCGCGACCAGCGACTTGGTCACCGAGGCCCCGTCCACCCGCGCCGCGTCCGCCAGTTCCTGCGGCACCTGGAGGAAGCTGTTCCGCATCACGAAGGCGCCGAGCGGCAGGATGAACGTGGTGTTGAACAGGGCCAGCCCGATCAGGCTGTTCAGCAGGTGCAGGAAGTGCAGTTCCAGGAACAGCGGGGTGAGCACGGCCTGGAACGGGATCATGAAGGCGACCAGCACCACCCCGAAGGCGAACCCGGAACCGCGGAACCGGAACATCGCGAACCCGTAGCCGGCCAGCGTCGCCACCAGGGCGGTGATCACCGCGGTCAGCACGCCCACGATCAGGCTGTTGACGACGTTGCGGAGGATGTCGGCCTGCCCGGACAGGAGCCTGGTGTAGTTCGCGAAGGTCAGGTGCGTGAAGCTGGCGGACGACGGTGGGTTGGTCACCGTCGACTCGGGCTGGAACGAGCGGAAGACCTCCCACAGCAGCGGCAGCACGAAGACCGCGCTGATCGCCACGCCGCCCGCGATGTACCAGGCGAGGCCCTGCTTTCCCCGCCCCCGCGCTCTGGCCTTCCCGCCCCCGCGCTCCGCGCCCGCCCCCGCTCTGCGCCCGCCCCCGCTCTGTCGGCGCCGGGAACGCTCTGCCGTGGCCATCAGTCGCTGTCTCCCTGCAGGAAGCGGAACTGGACGAAGGTGATCAGCCCGACCACGATGACGAGCACCACGGACATCGCGCTGGCCAGGCCCACGTTCATGTCCGCGAAAGCGGTGTCGTAGATCGCCATCACCACGGACACCGTGCTGGTGCCAGGGCCGCCGTCGGTCATGATGAAGAACTGGTTGAAGGCCAGGAACGAATAGACCACCGAGACGATCAGGCTGAGCGCGATCGACCGGCGCAGCAGCGGGACCGTGAGCGACCGCTCCGCGCGCCACCACGAGGCCCCGTCCACCCGCGCCGATTCGTAGATCTCCTGCGGGATGGCCTGCATCCCGGCCATCAGCAGCATCATGGTGAACCCGGAGGCGAACCAGATCACCAGGATGCTGATCGCGGTCAGCGCCAGCCCGGTGTGCACCAGCCAGGCGGTGGTGGCCTTGACGATGCCGAGCTTGGCCAGCACGAAGTTCGCCGTCCCTGACTCCGGCTGGAGTTCGACGACCGCCATGAAGCTCAGCGTGACCAGGCCGACGATGTACGGCAGGAAGATCATCGTGCGGAACACGGTCGACCCGGGGCGGTTGGACCGGACGAACACCGCCAGCGCGTACCCGACCACGAAGATCGGGATGGTCACGATCGCCGTGTACTTCAGCGTGAACAGGATCGACTGGAGGTACACCGAGTTGTGCAGCAGCGCCGTGTAGTTGGCCAGCCCCACGAAGTGGTACGACCCGATCAGCGGCCAGTTCGTCAGCGAAATGTAGATGCCGAAGCCGAGCGGGAACAGGGCGAACACGGCCACGAAGGCAAGCGCGGGGCTGACCAGCAGCAGGCCGGTCCGGGTGGTCCGCCGGGCCGCGGCGCGCGGGCCGGGGTCCCGCTGGGCGGTACGGCCCCGCCGGCGGAGCGTGCGCTCCGCCGGCGGGGCCGTCACGTCACTGCGCATGGGCTCAGCCCTTCACGCTGTCCAGCGTGCTCTGGATGCCGGACTGCCCCTCGGACAGGCCAGCGCTGAGGTTTCCGTTGTACACCGCGTCCTCGAACATCTTGAACCACGGGGACCCGGGCTCATTGAACACCGCGTCGTAGGCCAGTGTGTACTCCACCGAGCCCTTGGCCAGCGCCTTCAGTGCCACCGCGTCATAGGGGTTGGCGGCCGAGAACGACGGGGTCAGCACGTCGGTGCGGATCGGCGTCATGCCCTCGGACGGGTACTTGACCTGCTGCTGCGGCTCCAGCGCCCACTTGATGAACTCCCACGCGCCGGACGCGTTCGGCGCCCCCGCCGGGATGACGAAGTCGTCGCCGCCGTCGAAGGTGCTGTAGCTCGCGCCGTCCACGCCGGGCAGCGGCGCATCGGCGAACTCCGCGTGCTGGGCCGGCGTGGTGAAGGCCGCCGCGAACCCGTAGTCGCCGGGCAGGATGCCGACCTTGCCGGCCTCGAAGTCCTTGCCCCAGGTGAGGCCGTTCTGGGTCTGGTCGGCCACCGGCGTCTCGTGCTTGGCCCACATGATGCGGTAGTCCTGCAGCATCGTCTTCAGCGGGGCGTCGTTGGCCACGTTGGCCGTCTGGGTGCCGAGCGGGCCTTTGATCAGGTGCGTGCCCATCGCCCACAGCGAGGGCAGCATGGTGAAGCCGAGGCAGCCCTGGCAGTTGCCGGCGAAGGAGAAGCCGTAGATGCCGTGCCCGAGGGCGCTGATCTTCGCGGAGTCGGCCACGATCTCCGCGTAGTTGGTCGGCGGCGCGTCCGGGTTGAGCCCGGCCTCCTTGAACAGCTTCTTGTTGTACCAGAGCACCGACAGGTCGGCCAGGTACGGCAGCCCGTAGTAATGCCCGTTGATGGTGGCGAGCTGCAGGTGGCCGGGGCTGAGCGCGGCCTTGTACGGCAGCGCGTTCACATACGGGGTGATGTCCATCAGCGCGTGCTCGTGGCTGAACGTCGGCACGTCAATGTCGTTCAGCCCGACCACATCGGGCACCGAGCCGGCCCGGATGGCGGTCGCGAGCTGGCTGGTGTCGTCGTTGGGCGGCGTCAGGTGCAGCACTACCTTCAGGTTCTTGTGCGTCGCGTTGAAACCCGCCACCAGCGCTTTCGCCGGGCCATCGGTGGCCTGGCGGGCCCAGAAGTGGACCACGCCCGTCGCGTTGACACCAAACGTCTTCGTCGACTGCGTGGACGAACTGGACGAGCCCCCGCATGCTGCCAGGAACAGGGCAGCGGCGGCAACCACGCCGAATGTTAGCGTTCTCTTTTTATGTGACCCTCGCATCTGTCTTACCTCCACAAAGAGGGGTTGTGCGCGGCCCGGCCGCGCGGCTAGTCGGCCTGCTCAGCGGGCTGGGCTGGCTGGGGAGCTGGCTGCGCCAGCGGCAGCCAGACGCGCATGGGCCCGCCGTCGCGGTTGTCCCACTGGAAATAGGGGATGGCGGTGACGGTGGCCCGGTCGCCGGCCGGCCGCTCACCGGGGTTCCCGCCGTAGGGCAGCCCCGGCCCGGCCGCCGGCGGCAGTGCTGCCGCGCCGGCCTCGATGACGACCGTGTCGCCCACGCCGGGCAGCGTGGCATCCCGGTCCTTGAGCACGCCCGGGAGCAGGGCGAGGTCCTCGAGATCCGGCCCGCCGGCCTGGTCTGCCTGCTCGGCGCAGTACACCAGCGGGCCCCGCTCGATCGCGACGGTCCCGCGCAGCGCGTCGATGCGCCTGCCCGGGTAGGTCAGCCGGGGCGCGGCGTCGAAGTCACAGGTGATCATGTCCCCGGGCTGCCACCGCCGCCGGATGACCAGGTAGCCGTGCTGGACGGCGGGTACCACGGGCGTTTCGTTCAGCAAGAATTCCGGGCTTGAACTCCACCCGGGAACCCTGACCGCCAGGCCGCATTCGGCCTGCGGCGCACTGGTCACCCGCAGGGTGACAGTGCCGGACCAGGGGTACGCGCTGGTCATGTCCAAGGCGAAGGTGCCTCCGGCAAGGCTGGTGCTGACCTGCGCCCCGGTGAAGTGATGCAGCTGCAGGGTATCGCCGGCCACCGTCGCGAGGTAATGCTCCAGCGACGCGACGGTCCGCATGATGTTGGGCGGGCAGCAGGCGCACGAGTACCAGCGGCGGCGCCGGGCGGGCTCGTCGCCTTCGAAGTGGTCTTCGCGCCGCTGCAGCGGGTTGACGTAGAAGAACCGGTCGCCCTCGGTGGACGTGCTGGCCGCGAAGCCGTTGTAGAGCACCCGCTCCATGAGGTCGGCGTACTTGCCGTCGCCGGTGGCCAGCAGCAGCCGCCAGCTCCACTGGAAGCTGGCGATTGACGCGCAGGTCTCGTTGTAGGCCCGGTCGGGGGGCAGCTCGAACCGGTCGCCGAAGCTCTCCCCGGAGTGCCGTGAGCCGACGCTGCCGGTCAGGCAGGTCTTCGCGGCGACCATGTCGTCCCAGCGCACCGCGGACCCGGCGAGGAGTTCGGTGTCACCGGTCTCGGTCGCCAGGTCCACCACCCCGGCCTCCAGGTAGAGCGCGCGCACCGCGTGCCCGGACACCTGGTTCGCCTCCCGCACCGGCAGGTGATCCTGCAGGTACCGGCTGCCGAAGCCGGAGTCACCGATCAGCCCGTGGCCGCGCTGCTCGACGAACTGCCCGGCCAGCCGCAGGTACGGGTCGTGGCCGGATTCCCGGTACAGCTCGACCAGGGCCGTCTCCACGATCGGGTGGCCGTCCAGGCCGTCGTGGGTGCCGAGGAACTCCTTGACGAGCTGATCGGCGAACCGCCTGGCCACGCCGAACAGGCCGGACTGCTCGCCGTGACCGAGGCTGCGCTGTGCCGCGACCCCGGCCTGGATGAGGTGGCCCGCGCAGTACAGCTCGTGGCTGTAGGCGAGGTTCGCGTAGCGGGGCTTCCCGGTGACCTGGATGTAGGAGTTCAGGTAGCCGTCCGGCTGCTGTGCGGCCTCAAGCAGCTCGGTCGCCTTCGCGGCGAAGCTGGTCAGCGGGTCCGACGGGGCCCGGGTAACCTCCCAGGCGATCGCCTCCAGCGTCTTGTACAGGTCGGTGTCCATGAACTGCGGGCCCTGGTAGTCGCCGCTCCCGGTGCCGATGGCCAGGCGCAGGTTGGCCAGGTTGCCCGCCGCCTCGAGCTGCCGCAGGGCCAGGGGCAGGCTGGTCGAGCGGTTCCGTTCCTGCCACTGGTGCAGCAGCCCGCTGGTGATCGTGACGCTGTCCCGGCCGAGGGGGCGCAGCGCCACCGAGGCGGATGGCGACGGGATGGCCGGGCCGAAGCCCTGCCGGGCCTGGGCGTTCTCGTCACTCAAGGCAGTTCCCTACTCGCCAGTCTCATCAGGGTGATCCCCTTCGTATGCACGCTGTGCATATTGCGTCTCATCAGCCTCTTATGTCACACGAAGCCCCGCGAACGACCAGGCCTGGGGCCAGGGTGTGCGCCGTTATGGCCTGCGGCTGGATCGCCGTGGCCGGGCGCCGGGGTGGCCGGGGGCCGTTGCCGTGCGCTCTGGTTTTCGTGGCCGTGCTCCGGGCGCCTTGGGGCGGGCGGGCCGGTTCGGGGTAGTGCGGTATTGCTACAGGGCCGGCGTTCGTGGTACCTGAGCCGTACGGATACTGCCTTGCCGGTGGTGCATTGTCCGCCGGTGAAGCCGTGGGGCCAAACTGGCTAAGGAATAGGTTTTCCTCCGTAAGGTACGATGCTCGGGACACGGCGTCAAGACCGGTCACAACCCATCTTTCCGGCGCGCTGGCCGGGTGCCTGACGAGAGAGTGATGGAGCAAAGGTTTGTCACCGCAGGACCCTAGTTCGCGGCGGGTCACCATCCGTGACGTCGCCGCCATGGCGGGCGTCTCGATCGGCACCGCGTCCAAGGCCCTGAACGGCCAGGGCAAACTCCGTGCGGAGACCAGGGACAGGGTCGCCGCGGCCGCCCGCGAACTGGGGTTCGCGCCCAACATGCTCGCCCGGGGACTGCTCGCCGGGCGCACCTACACCGTCGGCGTGATCACCACCGACAGCTTCGGGCGGTTCAGCATCCCGGTCATGCTGGGCGCCGAGGACGCGCTGGGCGTCGGCCAGATCTCCGTGTTCATGTGCGACACCCGCGACGAGCCGGACCGGGAGCGGCGCTACCTGGACATGCTGCTCAGCCGCCAGGTGGACGGGCTGATCGTGGCCGGGCGCCGGATCGAGCCCCGGCCGAGCATCGGCGTGGGGCTCGGCGTTCCCGTGGTCTACGCGATGACGCAGTCACTGGACAGCGACGAGCCCGCGATCCTGCCCGACGACATCGGCGGCGGGCGGGTGGCCGCCGAGCACCTGCTGGCCATGGGCCGCCGCCGGTTCGGCCACATCACCGGCCCGGAACGGTTCCTCTGCGCCCGCAAGCGGGCGCGCGGCTTCTGCGACGCGGTCGCCGCGGCGGGCGCCGACTTCACCGCCTCCGACGTGCTCTACGGCGAGTGGAGCGAGGCCTGGGGACGGCAGGCGGCGAGCCTGCTGCTCCGCTCGACCAATGGCGTGGACGCGATCTTCTGCGGCAGCGACCAGATCGCCCGGGGCGTGTCCGACACGCTGCGCCTGGCCGGCTGCCGGGTGCCCGACGACATCGCCGTGGTCGGATACGACAACTGGACCCCCATGGTGCTCGGCGTTGACCCGCCGCTCACCAGCGTGGACATGTGCCTGGAGAGCGTCGGGCGGGTCGCCGCCGAGCACCTGCTTTCCGCGCTGAACGGGGAGCCCACCCACGGCGTGCACACCGTCCCGTGCGAGCTCGTGGTGCGCGGCTCCACCGTCGCGGAACCCGCCAGGGCCTAGCCGTCGGGCCCGCCGAGGCCGGGCCCGGCTGGCCGTATCCGTGTGGCCGTGGGCAGCGCGGCAGGGGCAGCCCGGGCCGTCGGCAACCACTACTACGGCATCGTGTAATCCGAGGTCGTGATGCTCGCTGGGCGAGCGGCTGCCGGGCGAGTGGCCGGGCGTTGCGCGGGCGTCAGCGCGGCAGCGCGAAGTCGATGCTGGCCAGCGCCCGCCGGTCCGCCTCGGCCACCTCGCGGCTGACGCTCTCCCACAGCTTCGAGTCGGCCCCGGCCAGTTCCAGCGAGCCGCGGTGGCGCGCGCGGCTGACCCCCTGGCAGACCCGCTGCCAGATCAGCGGGTTGCGCACCAGTACCCGGACGTCGATCTCGGCCCGGTTGCCGTCCTCGTCGACGAGCACCACGCAGCTGGCCACCCGGGGGTTGGCCGACAGGCTGGCCAGCCTGCCGGTGTGCACCCGCTGCCAGCGGCCCAGCCGGGACACCGCCAGCCAGTCGCCGCCGAGCAGCACCCGCGGCGGGCGCGCGACCAGGTCCGCGGCAAGCCCCGCGGCCAGCGCCAGCACGGGTCCCACGGCGAGCAGCACCGGGACCGGGACCGGTTGCGAGCGGAACCTGGTCTCGATAAACAGCAGCAGGGCAACCCCGGTGGCCGCGGCGGTGCCGAAAGCGTGTGCCATCCGGCAGGCCCGCCGCCGGTCCCTGTCAGTGATCGGGCCGGCCGGCTGGTGGGTGGTGGTCATGGCGGGATCACTCCTTCCGGGACGCGCCGGGAGCTTGGTTCTCCCGGGCGCGGGCGGCCAGTTCGACCGGGCAGGCCCGGTCCGGGCACACGGCGAGGTCGCACAGGCGGCAGATCTGGTCGGCGTGCGCCCGGTCCTGGGTGATACCCGCGAGCACCTTTTCCAGTGTGCCGGTGAGCGCCTTCCGCTCGCCGGAGGTGAGCCCGGCGAGGGCGCCGCTGAGGGCCTGCTCCCGGCTGGCGAGCACCCGGGCGGCGGCCTGCGTGCCCCTGGCGGTGAGCACCACCGCGACCGAGCGCTGGTCACGGCCGGGGCGGCGTTCCGCGTAGCCCTCGGCGGCAAGCTGGTCTACGACGCGGACGGTGGCCGACTGGGTCCGGCCCAGCGGCACCCGGAGCTGCTCGATGCCCAGGCCAGGTTCCTGTGCCAGCACCGCCAGCGCGGCGCCCATCGCCCCGGCGTGCCCCGTGGTCGTCTCCACCGCCGAGGTGATGGCGTCGGACAGGGCCACGGCCAGGGCGCCGAGCAGGTTCTCCAGTCGCTGGCTCACCCTCTAAGCATGTAACACTCATACATTAGCTGCAATCTATTTCCGCCTCTCGCGCCACCTTCCCCGCCCCCGGGAACCTGCCTCCCATCGATCATCGTCACCGGCCCCGCCGCCTAAGGAGGGTTAGGAAAGTACTTGCCTGGTGGGAAAGTGATTGGTACTTTCCTATTAGGCAAGTACTATCCAAGTAGGCATAGGAGCAGGTCATGAGCAACGAACCGAGCCCGGCCGAGGCCGCGCAGGCACTGGCGGACATCCAGCTCAGGCAGCAGCAGGTCATCGACCTGGCCATGATCCCGGTGTGGTACTGGTGGGCGGTCGGGGCCCTGATGGTGGTCCTCGCCGCCGGGGTCGACTCCCGGGCGCCGCTGGCGGTGGGGCTGTCCGTCACGGTTTTCGTGCTCGGTATCCTGGCTGCCACCGGGTGGGTGGTGGGCCGCGCGTTCCGGCACGCCCAGTTGCGCAACGGCCTGCTCGACGGCCGGGCGGTGCTGGCGATCCTCGGGTTCGTGGCCCTGATCGCCGGCGGGACCATCGGCCTCGCCTTCGGGCTGCGGGCGGCCGGCGCCGGCCACCCGGCCACGCTGGCCTGCGCCGCGGGGGGACTGGTGCTCGGCGCGGGCGGCCCCGTGCTGATGCGGCGGCTCCGGGCGATCATGCTCGGCAACCGGACCGGCGCGTCGCGATGACCACTCCCCGGTTCGACGAGCTGATCCACTCCCCGACCCGGCTGGCCATCGTGTCGCTGCTCGCCGCGTCCGAATGGGCCGATTTCTCCTACATCCGCGACACCGTGACCCTGTCGGACTCGGCCCTGTCCAAGCAGCTCACCACGCTGGAGCAGGCCGGTTACGTGGAGATCCGCAAGGGGTTCATAGGCAAGCGGCCGCGCACCTCGGCCCGGCTCACCACCCAGGGGCGCGCCGCGTTCGAGCAGCACGTGGCCGCGCTCCAGAAGATCGTCCTCCGCTCCGGCGTCACGATCCTCCCCGGCTGACGCCCGGCGACCCCGCCGGCCCGGTCAGCCCGGCAGCCTGCCAGCAGCCGGCAGCATGCCGCCGGGTGCCCGGCCGCTGCCGGCTAGGGGTTCTGCTCGTAGGCCACGCGAACCAGGTGCAGCAGCTCGTCGTCCACGTCGGCCACGGCGCGCAGCGCGATCTTGTGGGTGGCCTGCCCAGGTCCGTTCGAGGGCTGCAGGCGCCCGCTCGCCGGCGGGTCGGTGAACCGCAGCCCGAGGTCCACCCGGTCCCGCGCCGCCGCCGCGACCGCCGCGAACTGCCGGCCGCGCACGAACGGGGTATAGCCGCCCCGGCCCTCCACGCTGACGTCCTCGCCGAGCCTCGTGATGGCCCCGGCGAGGGCGTCGTAGATCGGGCGCAGCGCGGCCTTGTCGCCGCGGTACTGGCCGTCGATGTACTCCTCGACGCTGGGCCGCTCCCAGCCGGCCGCCCGCGCAGCGGCATCGGCGATGGCCCACTGGCTGTTCTGCGGGACATCGTGCTCGGACTTGAGCCAGCGGCGCACCGCGTTCTGGTCGACCGGGTCGATGCCGGAGGCCTCGACCACGGCCAGCCATTCCTCCAGCGAGCGCCCGGTACGGGCGGCCAGCGACCCGATCACCGCGCTCATCATGTCGTCGGGTGTCTTCGCCACGCTCGAAGCCTACGCAGCGGGCGGCCCCGTGCCACCGCGCGGGACGGATCCCGGTGGCCACGGCCTGCGTACCTCAGCGAACTGAGGTGCCCTGGACCGGGTGCCTGTCAGGAGCCTCCGGTAGTGTCGCAAACGTGATCCTGCACCCGCGCGGGAGGCTACGCCCAGGCCGCAGGCCTGCGGGACACCATGATCCTGCGCGCCCACCAGGGGGGTTCCGGACCGCGCGAGCCGGCCGCGGATGAGCCGGCATCAGGCAACCTGAGGCGCCGCTCCGCCATGGACGCGCCGCCGTTACAGGAGAGGGGAACGTCATGCCAACACGTGATTCCTACGCGCAGGGCACGCCCAACTGGGTGGACCTGCAGACCACCGACCAGGCCGCCGCGAAGGCCTTCTACGGCGGGGTGTTCGGCTGGTCCTACGACGACCAGCCGATGGAGGGGGACGCGGTGTACTCGCTCGCCAAGCTCGGCGACGAGAACGTCGCCGCGATCGCACCGCAGTCGCCGGAACTGGCCGCCGCCGGGGCGCCGCCGATGTGGAACACCTACCTGGCCGTCGACTCGGCCGACGAGGCGGCCGCCAAGGTCGGCCCGGCCGGCGGCACGGTCGCCATGGAGCCGTTCGACGTGATGGACGCGGGCCGGATGGCCTTCGTCCTGGACCCGAGCGGCGCCCCCGTGGCCTTCTGGCAGGCCGGCCAGCACATCGGCGCCACCCTGGTGAACGAGCCGGGGACGGTGGTCTGGAACGAGCTGATCACCGACAACCCGGCGGTCGTGTCGTTCTACGAGCGGGTGCTCGGGGTGACCACCGCCACCGCGGAGATGGGCGAGGGCAAGTACACCATGTTCCAGGTGGCCGGCAGGGAGGTCGGCGGCACGACGCCGCCGATGATGGAGGGCGTGCCCAACCACTGGCACGTGTACTTCTCCGTCGCCGACGCGGACGCCTCCGCGGCCAAGATCCAGGAGCTGGGCGGCTCGGTCATGGTGGCGCCGTTCGACACCCCGATCGGCAAGATGGCCGTGGTCACCGACCCGCAGGGAGCCGTGTTCAGCCTCTTCCAGGCTTCGGCGCCGGCCTAGCCACCGGGCCCGCGGTCAAGGAGCGGAGCATGGAAATACCCAAGCCGACCGAGGCGGACAAGGACTTCTTCCGTTCTGTCCTGCCCGACGACCCGGCGGTCGAGATCAAGCCGATGTTCGGCAACCTCGGCGCGTTCGTGCACGGGAACATGTTCGCGGGGCTGTTCGGGCCGGCCGTGGGCGTGCGGCTCGACGACGCCGGACGTGCCGAGCTCGAGAGTGTCGAGGGCGCTGGCCCCTTCGGGCCGGCCGGGCGCCCGATGGGCGGGTACACCACCCTGCCCGGGGCCTGGCGGGCGACCCCCGAGGTCGCGGCGGAATGGGTGGGGCGGGCGCTCACCCATGTCGGCACGCTGCCGGCGATGCTGGTCACGTCTGCCGTTCCTTGCTGGCGTGCGGGCGCTCACCCATGTCGGCACGCTGCCGCCGAAGGTCAAGAAGCCCAAGGCACCCCGTAAGTAACTCCGGGCAGCGACGCCCGGGGCAGGCAACGCCGGCGCCAATGTGAGGGCCGGGCCCAGGCGGGCCCGGCCCTCCTCGCACACCGGATAACTGAGCGGCCGTTATGAACCGCTCGACGCGGCGGAGGCCGCGCCGCGGCAGCCATGATCATGGCGATGTGGCCCATGGAGGAGCACGGTGCCGGAAACGGCGCGGTTCGCGCGGAGGTTCGCGGCGGTAATGGCGGGCGGCCCGCCGGTCAGTCCTTCTTCAGCACCGCCTCGGCCTCAATTTCGATCTGGATCTTTTCGCTGATCATCACGCCGCCGGGAACCGGCGCGTTGAAACTGACGCCGAAATCGGTGCGGTTGATCTCGCCGTGCGCGGAGAAGCCGGCCCGGGTGCCGCCGAAGGGGTCCGGGCCGAAGCCGTTCACCTCGAAGGCCAGCGACACCGGCCGGGTCACGCCGCGGATGGTGAGGTCACCGTCGAGGGCGAGGCCGTCGCCCTCGCGGCGGATCCCGGTGGAGCGGAACGTCATCTCCGGGTGTGTCGCCGCGTCGAAGAAGTTCGACGAGCGCAGGTCGTTGTCCCGCGTGTCGTTGCCGGTCTCGACCGAGGACAGGTCGATGGTCGCGGTCGCCGACGACTCCAGCGGGTTCGGTGCGGTGACGATCTGGGCCTGGAACTTGCTGAAGTGCCCGCGGACCTTGCTGACCATGAGGTGGCGGGCCACGAAGCCGATGTGGGAGTGCACGGGATCCAGGTCCCAGGTGCCTGCGACGTAGCCCTCGATCCCGACATTTTCTGCCGTCATCGTGTCTCCCGGATTCTGCAGCAGAACGGTGCTGGATAGTGCCACGGTTCCCATCTGGAACCGTGCGGACCTATCCTCGGCAGAGCGGCGTTTCGGGCGCAAGACGGCACATCCGAGTGCCTTGGTCACCTGGAGGTAACCATGGGGGCTAATGGCGAGGTCATGAGCGGCTGCCGGATCCGGGAGATCCTTGAGCGCGTCGGTGACAAATGGTCGCTGCAGGTGATCTTCCACCTCGGTGCCGGCCCGGTGCGCTTCACCGGCCTGAAACGCAGCATCGACGGGGTGAGCCAGCGGATGCTGACCGTCACGCTGCGCGGCCTGGAACGGGACGGGATCGTCTGCCGGACCATGTACCCGGTGATACCGCCGCGGGTCGAGTACGCGCTCACCCCGCTCGGCGCCACCCTCCTCGATGCCGCGGGCACCCTGGTGAGCTGGGCGAACGCGCACCTGGACGAGGTAGACGCGGCCCGCGCCGCCTACGACGCCCGGGCCGGCACGACCGCCGGATAGGCGGCACCACCGCCGGATAGGCGGCACCACCGCCGGATAGGCGGCCCCGGTTCCGCGAGGGCCCCGGCGCCCCCGCTCAGAGGCTTGAGGGCCCGGCGGCCCCCCGCCCAAATCCGCCGCCGGGCCGGCGCGCCGGATGAGGAGAGATGCCGGCGCGCCGAGTCCGATCAGCCCCCGTCTGGCCGGGCCCCGGGGCGCGCCGGGCTCTCCGGGCATCCGTGCGCCCTGAGAGCCAACCCTGAACCCCCCCAGCGGTAATGGCTCGCACCCATAAGGAGCCACCAGGGCCCGGTTAGATACACCGATCCGCCATCGAATTTGAGCGGGGCACTGATGCGGCGCGGGTCAGGCGGCGCCCAGGGCCAGGAAGGACCAGGAGGTGGCGGCCAGTACCGGGTCACCGCTGGTGCCGTCGCGGGTGTCCCTGAGCGCCTGGGCGAGGCTCGCCCCGCCCGCCAGGTGCTTGTGCAGCGCGGTCATCAGCGTGGCCGTGGCCTGGTCGTTGACCGGTACCACGCTCGCGACGAGGCCGGCCGTGCCGAGCGGGGCGAGGCAGTGCGCCAGGCCGAGCAGTTCGTCCGCGCCAGCCGGGGCGAGCACCCCGGAGTCGCAACTGGAGAAGATGACCCGGTATGGGGCGCGGCGCAGCCGCTCCAGGTCGTAGACGGTGAGCGGCCCGTCGTCCAGGCGCAACGAGGAGAACAGCGGGCTGTCGGCCCGGAAGCTGCCGTGCGCCGCGATGTGGGCGAGCCCCGCCCCGTCGAGCGCGGCGAGCACCCGGCGCGCGGTGGCCGTGCCGGAGCCGAGCACCGTGGCGCCCGGGTACTCGGCCGCCAGCGCCGGTATCTCACTCCCGGTGCCCAGGCCCGGCCCCCGGACCAGCACCGGTGCGCCGCGGTCCGGCGGCACCACGGCCCTGGCCTGCTGCCAGGCCCGGGCCGACGGCGCGACGCTGACCACGCGGTCGCGCAGCGAGGGCAGCATCGCCCAGGGCACGGCGTGCAGCCGCCCGGGCGGGACCACGACCACCGGCCCGGTGCCGAGGTGACGGCCGGCCTGGCCGAGCAGGATCGCCTCCAGCCGGTGCCCGCTGGCCTCCAGCCGGTGCCCGCTGGCCTCCAGCGCGGCGAGCCCGTCCCGGCCGCCGCCAGCGCCGCGGCGGTGGGCCAGCCGGCGCAGGCCGAACCGGGCGAAGCCGACCTCGGTGGCCGCCGCCTCCGCGCGGCCGGCGCGCAGGTGCCGGACCCGGTCCGCGGTGCAGACCAGGACGTGCAGGCCGCCGTCGATCGCGACGATCTGGACCAGCGTCACCTCGCCGAGCGCGCCGAGGAACTCCTCGGCGCTGAACCCCCACCCACCTCCCCATCCCCCTTCACTGCCCCGGCCCCGGTGGCGGGACCGCAGCACCCTGGCCCGGACCGAGGCCTCCAGCCGTAGCTGCTCGCGCTGGAAGTGCCCGGCCGGGTCGCCGCTGGCCCGGGCGCGGTCCAGGCGGCTGGTGACATCGCGGAGCGCGGTCAGGTCGGCCTGGAGTTCGGCGTCGTCGGCCGGGCGGGCGGCGGGGACCGCGTGGGCGGTGGCCCGCCACCGCTCACTCCAGGTGAGCATCAGCCGGGGCCGGCCCGTGCCCAGGGCGGCCCGCTGCGCCAGCGCCGCGAGTTCGGCGCCGTGCGCGGTGGCCTGTGCCCGCAGTTCCGAGGCGCCGAGCGTGAGCTGGTATTCGTCCAGGATGGCCAGGCCACGGCCGCAGGCCGCGAGCAGCCGTCGCCGGTCGCCCGCGGCGTCGGCGCGGAGCGCCTCGGCGAGCCAGCCCTGCGCCCGGGCCAGTGCGGTCACCCGGCGGTACCGGTTGCGCGCCGCCGCGCGCAGATGCGCCTCGGCCTCCGCAGGGCGGCCCAGCGCGCCCGCCAGTTGCCCGGCCAGCAGCCGTGCCTGCGCCGCCTCCCCGGAGCCGAGCAGGTCCAGCTCGGCCGCGACCCGCGCGCCCTCCCGCAGCAGCCGGGCGGACGGCGGGCGGCTGGCGCAGCGGGCCTGCAGCAGCCGCAGTCCCGCGTGGGTGCGCCACCAGGGGCGGCCCTGCGCGGTGAACACGCGCCGGGCGGCCCGTGCGCGGGTGGCGGCCAGGCCGGGTTCCCCGGCGGCAAGCGCGGCCCGGGCGCTGGCCAGCAGCAGCTCGGCCCGTCGCGCGGCACGGCCACCGCCGCGGCCGTCGCCGCCGAGCCCGGCGTCCGCCTCGGCGAGTGCGTCGCCGGACAACCCGGCGGCGAGCAGCACACCGCACCGGTCGATGGCGAGTTCCAGCAGCGGCACGGCGAGCTGCCGGTATCTGCGCCCGGCCTCGTCCAGGCAGGCCAGCGCGGCCGGGAGGTCGCCGGAGCGGTACGCCACGATGCCGCGGTTGTGCCAGGTGAAGGCCACCTCCACGGTCTGGCTCATGGTGGCGTACAGGTGGTCGGCGCGGGCCAGGTCCTGCTCGGCCCGGCGGGCGGCGCCGCGGGCCAGGTGGACCAGGGCCCGGGCGGTGCGGGCCCGGGCCTCGAACAGGCTGTCCCCGGCGGCCCGCAGTACCCGGATCGAGCGGCCCAGGTCATCCAGCGCCTCGGCGTGCCGGCCGAGCACCCACAGCGCGATGCCGCGCCGCACCAGGACCCGTGCCGCGGCCTCGCCGCTGACCAGTTCCAGGGAGCGGCCCAGGGCCGCCAGCCCGCGGCCGCTGTGGCCCCGGTAGGTCAGTGTGACGCCCAGCGTGGCCAGCACGTCGGCCTCACGGTCCGCGGATCCGGACGCCCGCGCGAGGCGGACCGCCGCGCTCAGTTCCGCCGTGGCTGCATCGAGATCACCGAACTCCCGGTGTAGCATTCCGATCGCCTGGCGCGCGACGGAGGCTTCGTAGGGGGCGGGGCCGGCGGCCAGGATGGCGTGGGCCTTCGCCAGGGCGTCACGGGGGCGGTCGCTCGCCAGCCGCAGCAGGTCGAGGATGCCACCGGGGGCATCCCCGCCGGGGCGCGGGCCGCCAGCCATACGCAGATGGTAAACCCGGCCATTCGGGTGGTCCACGCGACAATGGGAGGGGCGAAGTCCTAATATTTCCGTCAAGTCGGCCGGTGAGCAGGGCTATGACCGTCGGTCGCAGATGACACAAAGGTTTGCAATGGATTCTTCGGAGACGGCGGGTGAGCGCCCGCTTACAAAGCTGGAAATTCAGCTTGACCTAATCGAGGACGCATTCGGGGAAAGCTTCGGAAAGCAGCTTTTGGAGGACGGCACCCCCGACTACCTCTACGTGCGCGGCGTGATTCTGGTCCGCGACGCCTACGTGGCGGAGGTTGCCCGGCTGCTGGAGGCGGAGGACGAGCCCGAGGAGCGGGGCCAGGAGTTCGTCCCGGTCCAGGGCCTGCTGCCCGGCGTGAGCGTGTTCTCGGTGGGCCGCCGCGATGTCCCCCGGCTCCTGGAGCTGATCGACGCCAGGCTCGGCGTGGGCGTCGCGACGCCCGATCACATCCTGTCGGTCACGCCGGTCTGGGCCTGCCCGGCCACCGAGCCCGAGGGCGTGCCCGACGAGGCGCTGCCGGATCCCGGGCCGTGCGCGGCCAGCGGGACCGGCGCGTACATCTACGTGACCGACACCGGGCTGCTGGAGGGCGCCGCCGGGCATCATCCCTGGCTCGCCGGGGTCACCGGGACGGTGGACCCGCTGCACCACGAGGGCGGCGTGACGAGGATCCCCGGCTACGCCGGGCACGGCACGTTCGTGGCCGGGGTGGCCCGCTGCATGGCGCCGGCGGCGCGGGTGGAGGTAAGCCGGGACTTCCGCCGGGCCGGAGCCATTTCCGAGCACGAGATGGTGCACCGGCTGCGCGAGGCGCTGGGCAAGAGCCCGGACGTCATCAACCTTTCCGGGGGCGGCAGCACGCGCAAAGACCTGCCGCTGCTCGGCTTTGAGGCGTTCTGGGACACCTACCGCCATTACAAGGGCGTGGTGCTGGTGGCCTCGGCCGGGAACAACTCCAGCCGCAGGCCGTTCTGGCCGGCCGCCTTCCCCCAGGTGGTGGGGGTGGGCGCGCTCGCCGCCAACGGCCGGGCCCGTGCCTACTTCAGCGACTACGGGCCCTGGGTGGATGTCTACGCGCCCGGCCAGGACCTGGTCAACGCCTACGCGACCGGCGTCTACCACTACCGCGAGACGCCGAACGCCGGCTCGCACCACTTCCACGGCATGGCCAGGTGGAGCGGCACCTCGTTCGCCGCGCCGCTGGTCGCGGGCCTCATCGCGGCCCGGGTCACCCGGACCGGTGAGAACGGGCGACAGGCGGCCAGTTCCCTGCTCGCCCGGGCGCGTGCCCAGCACGTCCCCGGGGTAGGGCCGGTGCTGTGGCCGTGTGATACCGGTGACTGCGGTGACCGGCTGGCATGCTGCCGCTGTGAGTGTCAACACCGCGCGGCAGGGAATTGCCGCTGCTGACGGAAGGGCGTGGCGGTGGACCCGGACGACACCGGCCAGCTAGTGCGCGGCGCGGCCGGCGGTGACGAGATTGCCTGGCGCGGGCTGGTAGCGCGGTTCAGCGGCCTGGTCTGGGCGGTGGCGCGGGCGCACCGGCTGGCCAGCGCCGACGCCGCGGACGTCTTCCAGACCACCTGGCTGCGCCTGGCCGAGCACATCGGCCGGATCGAGCACCCCGAGCGGGTGGGCGCCTGGCTCGCCACGGCCGCCCGGCGGGAATGCCTGCAGCACCTGCGCACGGCCGGGAGGACGACGCCCACCGACGACATGGACCGGCTCGACCTCACCCCCGCCGCGGGCAACCCGACGGAAGAGGCGGTGCTGGCCGCCGAGAAGGAGCGCGAGGACGCCGACCTGGCCGCCGTGCTGTGGCGGGCGTTCGGCCAGCTGTCCGGCCGCTGCCGCGAGCTGCTCCGGGTCCTGATGGCAACGCCGCCGCCCAGCTACGCCGAGGTCGCCGCGGCGCTCGGGCTGCCGCTCGGCAGCATCGGCCCCACCAGGGCGCGCTGCCTGCAGCGGCTCCGCGACGAGATGGCAGGTATCAGGGACGGGCTTACGCCCTCTTCATGATGACGCCACCCACAGGAGACCCAGACATGTACGAGCCAGACGACGAGCTGGAGCGAGAGCTCAGGCGGCTGGCAGCCGACGCCGAACCGGTGCCTGCCGAGCTGATCCGCGCGGCCGTGGACGCCTTCGCGTGGCGGGACATCGACGCCGAGATCGCCGAGCTGGTCTACGACTCGCTGCTCGACGCCGAGGAGGCCTCGCTGGTGCGCGGCCCGGCCGACCAGCGCATGATCTCCTTCGCCGCCGGCGGGATGACCATCGACGTCGAGGTGACCAGCGCCGGGCCCGGGCGCACCGTCATGGGCCAGATCGCCCCGCCGCAGCGTGCCACCGTGGATATCCGCTATCGGCAGGACACCGTCACGGTTGAGGCGGACGAGCTTGGGCGGTTCCGGTCGGGGACGCTTCCGCCGGGCCCGGCGAGCCTGCGGCTGCGCCCGCCACCAGGGGACGCAGGCCCGGCGATCGTGACCGACTGGATCTCCCTTTAGCGCGGGTCGCGACGAGGATTCCGGCGCACACCAGCACCGCGCCGGCCAGTTGCAGCGGGGTGGGCCGCTCGCCGAGCACCACCGCGGCGAGCAGAATCGCGGCGGCCGGCTGGAGCAGCAACAGCAGCGACGACAGCGAGGCGGGCAGCCGGGGCAGCGATGAGGTGATCAGCAGCCACCCGGCGGTCCCGCTGGTCATGGCCAGCAGCAGCAGCCAGCCGAACGCGTGCCAGCCGATGTCAAGCTGCCAGCCGCCGAACATCAGGCCGAGCGCGGCCGCGCCGGCCGTGGCGCCGAGCGTCGCCTCGGCGAGCGGCGCGGCCACGTGCGGCGTGGCCACGGAGGCCTGCCGCAGGATGAGCAGGAAGGCCGCGTAGGCGATCGAGGTGCCGAGCCCGTACTCGATCCCGGCCACGGACCGGACCCCGTGAGCGTGGTCGGCCAGTCCGGACACCAGCATCACACCGGCCAGCACCACCGGGAGCGCGAGGAAGAACCCGCGCGCCGGGCGCTCACGGAACAGCAGCCAGGCCGCGGCCGTGACGAAGACCACCTGCAGGTTGCCGAGCAGCGTGGCGATGCCGGCCCCGACGTCGGCGATGGCGTGGTTCCACAGCACCAGGTCAATGGCCAGGAACACGCCCGCGAGCACCGCGCCGAGGCGGGAGCGCAGCGGCCGCGGCCCGCGCCTGCGCTGCTCGAGTACGGCCAGTGCCGTCAGCACCGGCAGCGCCAGCACCGACCGGTAGAACGCGGCGGACGCGGTGCCGGTGGCGGCCAGCTTGATCAGCACCGCCGAGGCGGAGATGCACGCCGCGCCGAGAGTGGCCAGCAGGACCGGCGGCGGCCCGCCCGCGGCCTGGCCGTTCCCGGCCCGGCCAAGACCGTTCCCGGCCCGGCTTTTGCCGTTGGCGGTCATGACCGTCTTGGCATACGGTGCTGACATGGCACCCACCCTAGGAGAGCCGTCTGACAGCAGTCAAAAAGGTTTTGGTGCTGACCTGCTCGAGGCGCTCACCGCCGTGGCCGAACTGATCAACACCGGCCGGTCCCGCGACGGCGAGGGGCTGCGTGACGTGGCCGGCGTGGCCGCGTTCGCCCGCCGGTACGGCTTCGGCGGCCGGGCCCGGGCCGGGGACGCGCCGGCGCTGCGCGCCTACCGGGCCCGGCTGGACGCCATCGTCGCCGCGGGGGAGGCGGGGGACGGCCCGGCCGCGGTCCGGATGATCAACGCGCTGCTCGCCGAGACCGGCGCCATCCCGCAGATCGTGTCGCACGACGGCCGCGGCCCGCACATCCATGTGTCCCGGCCGGCCGCGCCGATGGCCGACCGGATCACCGCCCACCTGGCCATGGGCCTGGCCGAGCTGCTGGTGTCCGGCCAGAGCGGCCGGCTGCGCAGTTGCGCGTCACCGACCTGCCGCGATGTCTTCCTCGACGAGTCCCGCAACCGGTCGCGGCGCTACTGCGATAGCCGTACCTGCGGAAACCGGCTCCACGTGGCCGCCTACCGGGCCCGCAAGGCCGCGGCCGGGTAACCCCGCGGGCGGGGCCCGCAGCCGGCGCCGGGAGCCGGGTCAGCGGCCGGCCAGCCACACCGACACGTGCGCCGGCTCCAGCACGGTCTGCACCGTGGCGGCCAGGTCGTCGCGGACCGAGTCCAGGTCGAGCGCCTCGGTCAGGCGGACGCTGAACGCCGTGAGGGTGCGGTCGGCATCGTAGCGGGCCCGGTTGAACCTGCGGTCCACGATCCGCTGGACCCGGCGGCGGACCGGGCTGAACAGCGCGACGGCGGCCAGGGTGGCAGCGGCCACCGCGACCGGCGTGTGCACGGCGAGCACCCGGGTGGCCAGCAGTACCAGCCCGGCATAGACGCCGACCAGCAGGCCGGTCACGATCGCGTATCCCAGCGTCCGCGAGATGATCCGGTCGATCTCATACAGCCGGTACTTCAGGATCCCGACCCCCGATGGCCACGGGCAGCGCCGCGAAGCCGAGCGTCATGATCTCCCACAGGGACGAGGTGACGGCCAGCGAGGGCACGCCCACGACCGCGAAGACCGTGGCCCCGCTGAGCAGCCACTTGAGCTGCTGGCCCTCGGTGGCCGTGGTGATAGACGAGCGTGACGTACCCCCCGGCGTTGAACGCGGTCACGAAACACAGGGCAACCGCGAGCAGCAGCCATCCGATCGGGTTTCCCGGCTGGTGCCATGCCACGACGAGCCCGACGGCCGCGATCGTCGCCATGGTCAGCAGCACACCGCTGTCGGGCACGACGGTGCCGCTGGTGACCTGCCCGTTCAGCACGCCCACCAGCACCATCGTGCTCAACAGCGCCACCATCAGCGCGGCCTGGCGAGCCGGAAGCGGCGCGGGCCGGTGACCGTGGTCATGGCGTCCCCTGGGCCCCGGCGGCCGGGCTGGCCTGCAACGCACTCAGGTCCGGCGGCTCGCGCACGCCGAACACATCGCGCAGCGCGGTCAGCGCCGCAAGCTCGCCGCAGCGGCCGTGCACGGCCGGGCCGGGCGGGGTGGCCGCTGAGCACAGGTACACCCCGCGCAGCGGGGTCCGGTACGGGTTCCACCGCGCCATGGGCCGGGCCAGCACCTGGCGCACGGTCTGCATGCCGCAGGCGATGTCCCCGCCCACGTAGTTCGGGTTCATCGCCTCCTCCTGGGAAGCGGTCCTGGTGTGCCGGGCCAGCACCAGGTCGGTGAACCCGGGGGCGAACCGCTCGATCTGGGCCTCGATCCGCGCCGTCATGTCCACCGCCGACCCGGACGGGACATGGCAATAGGCCCACAGCGCATGCTGGCCCCGCGGTGCCCGGGCCGGGTCGGCCACGCCCGCCTGGACCACCAGCACATAGGGGGAGTCCGGGTGCTGGCCGCGGGCCACCGCGGCCTCGCTTGCGGCGATCTCCTCGAACCCGCCGCCGAGGTGCAGGGTCCCGGCCTGCCGTGCCGCCTCGTTCTGCCACGGCACCGGGCCGGACAATGCGAAGTCGACCTTGCAGATGCCGGCCCCATAGCGGAACCTGGCCAGCGCGTCGCGGTACCGGGCGGGCAGCCGCTCGCCCGCCATCGTGAGGAAGGCACGCGGCGCGACGTCCAGCAGCGTCGCGCGGGCGGGCGGCAGCTCGGCCAGCGACCGCACCCAGCGGCCGGTCTCCACCTGGCCCCCGGCGGCGGCGACGGCCTCGGCCATGGCGTCGGTGAGCCGGGCGCTGCCGCCCACCACCACCGGCCAGCCCACCGTGTGCGCCAGCGAGCCGAGCAGCAGCCCCACGCCGGCCGTGGGCGATGCCGTCAGCGGCAGCATCGCGTGCGTGGCGACGCCGGCGAACAGGCCCCTGGCCTCCTCGGTATGGAACCTCCGGGCCACCGCCGCCGCCGAGCGCAGGCCCAGCCGCGCGTAGGCGGCCAGCGCGCCCGAGTACCGCGGCGGCCGGCGCATCGAGGAGAGAACCGCGTCGGCGAGCGCGTTGCCCCCGTCGGCAAGCGGCTGCATGAGCCGCCGGTAGGCGGCCGCGTCCGCGCCGAGGCGCGCCGCCGTCTCGGCCACCGACCGGGTGACCACGGCGGCGCGGCCCCCGTCCAGCGGGTGCGCGTACACCACCTCCGGGTGCGCGAAGGCGACCCCGCGCGCGGCCGGATCGAAACGGCGGAAGAACGGCGACGCCAGCGCCAGCGGGTGCGCCGCGGAGCACACGTCGTGCCGGAAGCCGGGGAGCGTCAGCTCCTCGGTCCGGCAGCCGCCGCCGGGGCTGGCCGCGCCCTCGATCACGTGCACCCGCAGCCCCGCCGCGGCGAGCGTGACCGCCGCGGCCAGGCCGTTCGGCCCGCTGCCGACGACTATCGCGTCGGCGTCACCTGGCATGGCGGCCACCAGGTGACGCCGGCCGGGCGATCCGCATCACCCGGCGGGACGGGACCGCCGGCGTAGCGCGGTAACCGGTGCGGCCACGGTCTGCAGCATGCTGCGCAGCATGGCGTTGTGCCAGATGTTCCTGGCGTGCCGCCATTGCCGGTGGCTGTCCACGCAGGTACTCCGCGTTTCGACCCGGGGATCCGGGACGCCGAGCCGGGTGCCGAGCGCGGTCAGGGTCTGCGCCCAGAACCGGTCCTCCTTGGCGTGGCCGCCGAACGTGATGCCCAGCTCGTACAGCGGGTCGTTGGCCCGCATCAGCACGTGCGCGCGGATGACCGTGGCCTCGCCGGCCCGGTCCGCGGAGAATGTGATCCACCCGGCGAACATATGCCCCTGCGGCGTCATCAGGGTGAACGACTCCTGGTCCGCATACAGCACGAACACGCCGGCGGACAACTTGACCCCGCCGCCCATCGCCAGGTCGAGCAGCGCCACGTCCGCCGCGCCCGGAGATCTGGACGCTGGTCGAATGGTGATCCCCGGCGGGCCCAGACCGGGCGCGGCGGGATGACCGGCCCGGACAGCCGGGCGGCGTGGCACCGGGGGTCGCCCGGCACCACGCCGCCTTGTCGTGCGCGGTTAGCGCGGTAGTGCCGTTAGCCGGTCACGCCGCAGAGCGGGGTCACGAGGAACCCGTAGTTCTTCAGGTCCGTCTTCGCGGTCGCGTTGCTGCACACGAAGCCGGAGGAGCTGAAGATCGGCCTCATGTCGACCCCACCCACCGTGCCGGGGATGTGATCGCTGGTGCCCGGGTCGAACGGAACCACCTCGAAGACGATGCGCTGGAAGGTGGCCGGGAAGGCGGAGTTGATCACGGTGTTCGCGCCGGTGCCGGTGGTCGGGGCGATGCCGTTGATCTTCTTCAGCACCAGGGTGCCGTGGGTGTCACAGCCGAACAGGTTCTTGCCCGGCGTGTGGACGCACGTCACACCGGCGGCACTGGGGGTGCAACTGGAGTTGGTGCACTTGGCCGAGTGGAACTTCTCGGCGATGTACTTGCCGGTGGAGAAGGGGAAGATCGCGTCGGGGTCCTTGAGGACCGGGTTGACGCCCTGGTTCTCCTGCAGGGTGCCGCCGGCGTCGCTCACGCACGAGCCCGGGGTGGCGACGCCGATCGCGGACAGGAAGAACGACCTGGTGCCGGAGCCGGTCTGCGGGATGAACGCGTGGATGGGTGCGTTCTTGCCGCCGACCTGGCTCCAGTTGGTGTCGGTGCAGTTGTAGATCGCCGCGAGCTGCGCGGTGGTCAGGGTCGCGGGGGCGTTGGTGGTCGCCTGGGCCGACCAGGTGACGGCGTCGCCGCCGAGGTCGACGAACGCGATGCCGCCCGCGGCGAACGGCGGGTCAGAGGACCCACGCGCCCGGGAGGAGCGGGCGAAGCTCGTGCAGAACTGGCCGGTGCTGCTCTTGGCGAACGTGATGAGCTGGGTGATGCCGGCGGAGGAGCCGTCCGGCCGCGGGATGTGCGCGCAGCCGGTCTTCTCCGCGATGGAGTCGCCCATCGCGCCGGTCAGCGGGTTCGTGGCGTCCCAGCTGTACAGGTGCGTGGCCGTGGCGCTCACCGTCTTGTTGTAGTCCACGGCGAACTGGTCGAACACGTTCTGAATAGTGTCTGAACCGACGCCCACGGCATCCTTGGCAACAGGGGAATTGGCGGCGACTACCTTTACCTTCTTCGTCGCTGATGCGCCACCCGCGGTGACCTTGATCGTGTACGTCGTGGTCGCTGGCGAAGTCCAGACGCCGTCGGTCAGGACGGAGCAGCCGTTTGTCCCGCCTTTACCAAAGGTGACGGACTTGGGCAGGGCCGGGGTTATCGTCCAGGTGCACGTCGCGGTGTTGGGCGTGGCCGACTCCTGGAAGCCCGTCGGGATACCGACCACGATATTCGCGCTCGTGGGGCCGGTGATCGTCAGGGCCCTCAGAGTGGCGGGCTGTGCCTGAGCGGTAGCTGTGAGGCCCAGCGTAGCCAGTGTTGCTGCGGTGGCCGCAGCGACGATAAGTCTGCGCATGTGCGTGCCCTCTCCAATCTAGGGACTAGTGGGCAGAGCAGTTGGAACGTATTTCGGGGGGAGCAGGCGAAGCAATGCCCGGCGACTAATGTTCCGGTGCGGCATTCACCGCCGACACGAGCAATTAACGTGTTGTTTAACTGGAGCCATGCGCGCGGTTGTTTTCTAGGCGGCGCGCTCGGCCCCGGCAGCCGCCCGCTCGAAGATCACAAATCGGTTACATTCCGTCCCATGACCATGTGCGTTGTGTGTGACTATTCGCCTCGTTTGGCGACTGATGAGATGCCCTGCCCCGCCGTCCCGGCCACGCCATCCCGCGCAATACCCAGCGCGCAGCCCCGCGCGATCCGCACATAATAGGTTCAGCGCATGGCCTCCATTGATCGCCAATGCCCCCTTTTCAGGCATCGATGGAAACACATTTGCTCCGGCAGCCGCTGCGCCCGATTCCCCTCTCGCTCTCTATTAGCCTCATGGTCCGGTGCCAGCCTCCGCCGTCCGGCATTCGCTGATCTTGACCGGCCCCGGATCCCCCAGGGGGATGGACGGGGGTTGCCCGGGCGCGGAGTCCTGTCCGCGCGCGGGTCATCCCCGGCCGTCCCCCCACCCCCGAACCCCGCCCGCCAAATCCCCGTTGCCAGCCCCCGGCCCGTCCGATAACCGCGACCCATGGCGCGCAGCCGCCGGCCCGGCCAGGATGGGGCATTGGGGTACAGAAGCAGCGGCACCGACCCAAAGGAGGGCTCCATGGCCGGGCGCTGGCGGAGGATCACGGTCACGGCGGCCTGCGCGGGACTGGTCCTGCCCGGAGCCGGGCTCGCGGCCCAGGCGCACACCGGCCAGGCCGCATCGTATGTCAGCGCTTCCTGCTCAGCGGGAGCGCACACCCTCGCGCCGCCCGGGTCGCACCTGTACCCGGACACCGGCAATGGCGGCTACACCAGCGTGCACACCCTCGTGCACCTGGTCTACGACGCGGCGGCCAACGCGTTCCTGCCGGGCAACAGCGCGGTGCTCACCGACCGGGCCACCCAGTGCCTGAGCAGCTTCAGCCTCGACTTCGAGCGCAGGTCCGGCAATACCAACGCGGGCCCGGACATGACCGTGCGGTCGGTCACCGTGAACGGCAAGGCGGCCCGGTTCACGTTCGTCCAGCCCACCTACCCGGGTGACCCGCACGGGCAGAACGACCCCAACCCCGCCGCGCACGAGGCATCGCAGCTCAACCCGGTCGGCGGCCCGCACCACAACCCGCTGCCGCCCGCCTGCTCGCCGGAACTGCCCAACACGCGCACCAGCCCGGACGCGCTGGACGGCACCCAGTGCCCGGCCAACAAGCTCGTGATCACTCCCGTGGCGCCGGTCCCGAACGGGTCCGTGTTCACCGTGACGGTCCACTACACCGGCAGGCCCGGCCTGCACAACGACGGGGACGGCACCACCGAGGGCTGGTTCCGCGCCCCGGACGGCGGGTTCGTCACCACCGAGCCGGTCGGGTCCGAGGACTGGATGCCGCTCAACGACTACCCGGCGGCCAAGCCAACCTACGACTTCGCCGACACGGTGAGCGCGGGCAAGACGGTGCTCGCCAACGGCGTGCTTGTCTCGGTCAAGCGCAACCCGGCGAGCGCCGAGTTCCCCGGCGGCTCGGTCACCTGGAACTGGCATTCCCCGGCCCCGGTGGCCAGCTACCTGGTCGAGGACAGCGTGGGGAACTACCACCTGACCGAGCGGGTCGCCGACAACGGCACCAAGTACTTCGAGGCCCAGGACTCCGCGATTCCCGCGACGCAGCGGAAGAGGAACCTGGCGATCATGAACCAGCAGCAGAACATCACCGAGTTCGAGAGCCAGTTCAGCGGCAGTTACCCGTTCACTTCCGATGGCGTCGTCGTCGGCACGCCGGCGGCCAGCTTCGAAGAAGAGATGCAGACGATGATCACCTTCGCGGGCGGGTTCATCAGCACCGACGTGCTCTACCACGAGAACATGCACCAGTGGTGGGGCGACCATGTCACCGAGAGCAACTACACCATGACCTTCTTCAAGGAGGGCATGGCCACGGTCGCCGAGGAGCTGTACCGGGCGCGGCTGGCCGAGAACAAGGCCGGCGGCCCGTACTCACCCAAGGGGCAGGCCGCGTTCCAGGCCAGCCTGGTCAGGCAGTTCAACCAGATCTACGCGTCCACTGGAACGTTCTGGACCGTCGCGCCGTCGAACCCGGAGCCGGCCGGCCTGTTCTCCGGCTCTTCCACGTACGCCCGGCCCAGCGCCGCCTACCTCGCGCTGCGGCAGATCCTCGGCCCCGGCAACTTCACCCAGGCGCTGGAGCAGGTCCAGGCTGCCTACGGCGGGGGCAGCATCACCGAGGCGCAATGGGAGGCCGCGTTCGGCCAGTGGCTGCCGGTGCAGACCAGTGCCTGCCGGGCGCGGCTGGGCAAGTTCTTCGGCCAGTGGTTCGACACCGCGTACCCGGCGGGCGGCGGCAGCGGCCGGCCGCAGATCACCGGCCCCGGCCTGAACGGCCCGGACTTCTACAACGCCCAGGGCGGCTGCTCCTAGGCCGGCCCGGGTACCCCGCCCACAGGGGGAGCCAGGAGGGCCCAGACGATCTTGCCGGTGTCCCCGTCCCCGGCCGCCGGCACGGGAGCGGCGAGCCATTCCCCCCCGGGCGCCGGGGCGCGCCCCCGCGGCGCGGAGACCGGATCGGTGGCCGGGTAGTAGTACCCCCACCGGACGCTAACCGCCCCGACCAGTAAAAGGCCGCGCCCGCCGTCGCGTTCGGGGTCCACCATGGTCGGGACCGGCGGGCGGGAGTCGTGGTCGCTGACCTCGACCAGCAGGTGCTTGCCGTCGCCCGCCAAGCGCAGCGAGACCACCGGCAGGCCGGCCGGGGCGCCCGCCGCCTGCCCCGCCCGCCGGGCCTCGGTGGAGGCGCGGACGGCGTTGGTGACCAGTTCGGATACCGCCAGTTCGGCGGGCTGGGACAGCGCTTCCATGTCCCACTCCCAGAGCACGGCCGTGGTGTGCAGCCGGGCGCACGGAACCGCGCCCGGCAGGGCACCCAGGGGCAGGAACGAGTGGAACGGCCACTGGGCGGCGTCGCCGGGCGGGCTCGCCTGGTACGGCATCCCCATATGGCGGCGGCCCTTCGCCTCAGTCCGTATTATGCGAAATGGTACTGATCTCCATAATGCATTACTTCCGTGATGTGGCGCAACGTTCGGTTCTGTATGATGCGGTTTAGGTCTGTTCGCACCCGCCGATCCGGCACAGGGCTTACGGAGGAAGCATGGCCACCCCCAGTCCTACCGTGCGCCGCAAGCGCTTGACCACCGAACTGCGGCGCTTGCGCGAACAGGCGGGGTTAACCTGCGAGGACGTGGGGCAGCGACTGGAGTGCTCGGGCACCCGGATCAGCCGCATGGAGACCGGAAGGATCAGCGCCCGTCCCGGCGACGTGCGGGAGCTGCTGGAGATCTACGGGGTGACCGGCGCCGAGGCGGACTCCCTGGTGCAACTGGCCAGAGACGCGCGGCGCAAGGGCTGGTGGCACAGCTATGGCCGGGTGCTCCCGCCGTGGTTCGAGGCTTACATCGGGCTTGAGTCCGACGCCGCCAGGCTGCGCGACTTCCAGCCCCTGGTGGTGCCCGGCCTGGTGCAGACCGAGGGGTACGCCCGCGCCGTGCTGCGGGCCGCGCCGCACGCCGGCCGCGGCGAGGACGTCGACAGGCAGGTGGCGCTGCGGATGCAGCGCCAGGCCATCCTCGACCAGGCCAGCCCGCCCGAGGCGTGGCTGGTGATCAGCGAGAGCGTGCTGCGGATGCGGGTCGGCGGCCCCGCGGTCATGCGGGCCCAGTTGCGGCGGCTGGCCGACCTGGCCGCCCGGACGGACCTCACGATCCAGGTGCTCCCGTCCGGCACCGCGGCGCAGGTGCAGGCGGTCAGCCCGTTCACCATGCTGGAGTTCGCCGACGCCGCCGACCCGGCGGTGGTGTACCTGGAACACCTCACCGGCGGCGTCTTCGTGGAGAACGAGGACGAGGTCCGGCGCTACCGGGTGGTTTTCGATCACTTGCGCGCCGAGGCCCTCGGCACCGTGGAGTCGGCCGACCTGATCACGCGGGTCGCGGCCGGCCTGACCTGACCGCCGCGGCCGGCCTGGCCCAACCGGGCGGCGCTAAACCCACCACGGGCCGAACTGGTAGGTCCAGTCCCGCACCGTGGAACTGTCGTACTCCGTCCCGGTGGCGTACTGCGTGGCCCGCACGTGCGCGTGGTCGTACATGAATGGCCCCTTGCCGGCGTAGTCGGCCACCCAGTAGCCGTTCAGCCGGGGGTTGCTGAACACCGAGGATGCCGACCCGTAGACCCAGACCTTGTACCCGGCCGCCTGCAGGGTGTGGCCGAAGTTGTCCACGTAGGTCTTGTCCACCCGGATCTCCATGTCGACCGCCGTGTAGGCGCCCGCGGGGACGCCCAGGGCGCGGAGCGCATGGATCGCCGTCTTGCCCTCACCGGTACCGTCCAGGCCAGCGACCCAGATGGGCAGCTTCCGGTTTCCGGCGAATCGCTTCCAGTCTCCGGGAGACCAGACGTTGAAGGCGTTGGGGCCGCCGTAGTAGCCGGCCACGGCCCTGGTCCAGGCTTGGTCGATATTGGTGGCGAACGCCGAGTCTCTCATCCGTTCGTTCATCGTGGGCCCACAGTAGCGTGGTGCGCGGTGTGCGCGCGGTGCATGCGGGGTAAGGCCCGTGGCGCCGGGCACGTTGGGGGGAACCGAATGGCAGACGTGTCGCCTGTGGTCATCCGGCCGATGACCGAAGCCGATCTGGTCGACGCCGACCGGGTATTCCGGGTGGCGTTCGGCACCTTTCTCGGGGCACCCGACCCGCGGCAGTTCTTCGGTGACGCCGAGTTCGTCCGGACCCGCTGGCACGCGGATAGCCACGCGGCGTTCGCGGCCGTCCGCGAGGGCCGGCTGGTGGGCTCGAACTTCCTCACCAACTGGGGCAGCGTCGGCTTCTTCGGCCCGCTCACCGTGGATCCAGCGTGCTGGAACCAGGGGATCGCCAAGCGGCTGATGGAGCCGACCGTCGAGCTGCTCGACTCCTGGGGAACCAGGCACGCCGGCCTGTTCACCTTCGCGCAGAGCACCATGCACGTCGCCCTGTACCAGCGGTTCGGCTTCTGGCCCCGGTTCCTCACCGCGGTCATGTCCCTGCCGGTCACGCCGGCCGCCGCGGCGCACCCCGGCACCAGGATGTCGGATCTCGCCGGGGCCGCCAGGCCCGCCGCCCTCGGGTCGGTGCGTGAGCTCACCGACGCGGTCTACCCGGGCCTCGACGTCACAAGCGAGATCGAGTCGGTGCTGCACCAGGGCCTGGGGGACGTTGTCCTCATCGACGACACGGCCGCGCTGCAGGGCGTGGCCATCTGCCACATCGGCGCCGGCACCGAGGCCGGCGGCGGGAACTGTTACGTCAAGTTCGGCGCGGTGCGGCCGGGCCTGTACGCCCCCCGGCACTTCGACCTGCTGCTGGACGCCTGCCACCGGCTGGCCGCCGACAAGGGCGCTGCCAGGCTGGTGGCCGGGGCGAACGCCGGCCGGGACAAGGCCTGGCAGGCCCTGGCCCAGCGCGGGTTCCGCGCCGGCATGCAGGGCGTCTCCATGCACCGGCCGAACGACCCCGGCTACAGCCACAGCGACAGCTACGTCATCGACGACTGGCGCTGACCGCCGCGCCCGGGACCGGTGCCGGAGCACGCACCGGTGGCGGGAGCCCGCCCCAGCGCCGGAGCCCGGACCGGCGCCGCGAGCCCGGCCAGTGCCGGGATCCCGGGCTGGCCGCCCCGGCTGGCGGCCCCGGGCTGGCGGCCCCGGGCTGGCCGCCCCGGCTGGCGGCCCGGGCGGCACGGGCATAGCGTGTGGGCCGTGCGGGCCGACCCGCCGGATCCGGCGCGCCCCAGGATGCCGGGATCGCCAGCGTCCCGGCGCCGGGAACGCTGCCCGCAGGCCTGGCCCGCCGGCTCGCGGCGGCCGGGATCAGCGACCTCAGCGACCCGGTGGCCGCCTGGCGCCGGCTGCGCGAGGCGGAGGGGCTGCGGGCGACCGGGATCGACCTGTACTGGCTGGCCGGGCGGCAGCGCGGGCTTTTACCCCACGAACTGCCCAGGGAGGAGCGGGCCAGCCTGGCGCGCGCGGCGCTGCCCGTGCAACTGCCCGGATTCGGCTTCGCCGCCGGCAGCGAACGTGGCCGCGAGCCTATCGAGATCGTGCCCTACGACCCGGACTGGCCGGAGCGGTTCGCCCGGTGGCGGGACCGGATCACGGCCGCGGTCGGCGCGGCCGCGCTGCGCACCGAGCACGTGGGCTCCACGTCCGTGCCCGGGCTCGACGCCAAGCCCGTCATCGACATCCAGGTCACCGTGGCCGACATCGGCGCCGAGGCGGGCTACGCCGGCCAGCTTGAGCGGGCCGGCCTGCAACTGCGCAGCAGGGACGAGGTGCACCGGTTCTTCCGCCCGTTCCCGGACCAGCCCCGCGACGTGCACCTGCACGTGTGCCAGGCAGGCAGCGCCTGGGAGCGCGAGCACCTGCTGTTCCGCGATTACCTTCGCGCGCACCCGGCGGCCGCCCAGCGCTACCTGTCGGGCAAGCGCGCCGCCGCACTCACCTGGCGGGATGACCGCTGGGCCTACACCGAGGCCAAGACCGGCGTCATCCTGGACATCCTCGCCGAGGCCGAGACCTGGGCCCGCGGCACCGCCTGGGCCCCAGGCCCGCCATCGTGATCATGGCTGCGCTCCCAATGGGGCATGGCAGATCAAATCCGACAACCCCGATGCCGCCGACCAAGCCCGCCTTGTCATCGAGTGGACCGCCCGGGCCGCGCCCCCATCCCGCACTTGAATGTCGTCGTTGTGGCAACGACGACAAACGCACCCGGGAGGGATCCGTCCCGCCGGCCGCAGCGGCCGCTGCAGTCACAGCCGTCACGCGGGTGTTAACCCGGCTTCCTCGATGATCATGGGCCTACGGCACCTGGAGGGTGGCAGGACAGGCCGGAAGATAGCCAGCGATCTTCCCGCCCTGGGCGACCTTCCCACCGGGATAAGTTGGCAAATCCGAAGGCGCCGGTTCCGTCCGGCTGGTCATCGAGTGGACCACCGACCTGTCACGGCCCGCATCTGGCTCACTTGTTCAAACAGTAGCGCCAACCGCAAGACGCGCAGCGACCAGCCGTGCAGGCAGGCAGCCAAGGCCGCCCATACGGCGGGGCCACGAGGAATCAGCGCCCCGGTCCATGGCGGCCCGCCCGACCCCGCCGCGCCGTAGCCGGTCCCGCCATCACCGAGTGCTCACGCTCCGCCAGCCACGACCATCAAAGGACGGCCTACGGCCGGCAGTTCCCCGCCCGGCCGGGCATGCAGCGGGGGCGGCTAATCCCTCGGGCGCCGGTTGTGCGTTGAATGAGTGTGGGAACCCAACGACTGGACTTCGCGGAGTTCTACCGCAAGTCCAAGGATGACTGCCTTCGCACCGTCCTGATCAGCGTCGGTGACCAGGACATGGCGCAGGAACTCGTTGCCGAGGCCTTCGCCCGGGCGTGTGCGTCATGGCGCACCGTCAGCAGGCATCCTGCCCCGGCGGCGTGGGTGGTCCGCACCGCACTGAACGCGAACATCTCCCGGTGGCGGCGCCGCCACCGGGAGGTATCGGTCCCCGATCCCCGCGTGGTCACGGACCTGCCCGCAGGCCAGGGGCCTCCTGACAGCCTCATCGAACCGCGGATCAAGGCGGCCCTGATGCGGCTGCCTGCCCGGCAACGGCAGGTGGTCGCCCTTCGGCTGCTGCTTGACCTGGACACCAAACGCACCGCGGAGGTGCTCGGCATCACCCCGAACACGGTCATGGCTCACATGACCCAGGCCCTCGCCGCGCTGCGCACCGACCTTACGCCCGAACGACAGCAGGAGAGCTCATCATGAACGACGACGAACTGATCACCGCGGTGAAGGAATCCGTCACCGGCGTGCACATGGACATCCCGGCAGGGCAGATCGTAAGCCGCAGCCGCGCCATACGCGCCCGGCGCCGGACCCCAGCTCTGGCCGGAGCACTGGCGGTGGCGGCGGGAACCGCCCTGGCTGTTACCGCCCTGCTGCCATCTGGCCATCAGCCCAGCCATCCTGCCCGCGCCCGGCTGGCCGCGTGGACGGTGGTTAAGCAGGCCGACGGCGGTATCCGGGTCACCATCCACGAGCTGCGGGACCCGGCCCGGCTGCAGAGCACGCTCCGCGCCGATGGCGTCCCGGTCAGCGTCACCTTCATCGGCCAGTCAAACCCGGCTTGCCAGCCCTACGGCCTTGGTGGCGGTCATCTCTTGCGCAGCATGGTGACGGCGCTCCCCGGCCACGGTAACCTCCGGGTCCTGGTCATCCACCCCTCGGCCTTCCCGGCCGGCGCCGGCCTTGCCATCGCCGCCGGCCACCCCGGCCAGTCACCGCGCGGAGGCGGCATCGAGCTAACGATCGGCCCCCCGGTGAAGGCCAGCCCGCAGTGCACCGGCAGCTGACCTGCCTACAGGTGACCGGGCAGGGCGCGAGTCTGTGCACGCTCGTCATTGCGGCCGCCGCAGCCGACGGCCTGCTTCGCGCCCGGCTGCGAGGCGTCGAGGTGCCAGGGCCGCGCGTGTCCCAACAGGCCCACACCAGCGGCCGATGATCTGCGGGCCACTGGGGCTCCCGAGTGATGCCGCACCGAAGCCCGCGTGGATGTCCTGGCATACCGCTAGACGGGCGCCTGGGGTGGCTAGGCTCAACACGTGCGGGAAGGCGATGAGCTCGCTACAGGCAGCAGCCTGACCAGAGACGAGCGGCGCCGGGATCCGTCGCGCGTCTTGGCGCTGACCGACGGGGTGTACGCCATCATCATCACGCTGCTCGTACTCGACATTCACGTGCCCGAACTCGGCGCGCACGAGACCCTGGGGTCCGCCATCTCCGACGTGCGGCCCAGCTTCATCGGCTTCACGATCGCCTTCATCGTGGCAGCCATGCAGTGGGTCGGCCACCGGGACCTGTTCACCCTGATCAGGGACACCGACCGGGGCATCATCTGGCTCAACCTGCTGACCTTGTTCGCGGCGTGCCTGCTGCCGTTCGGCTCCGCGCTGATCAGCCGCTATCACCAGGACCCGCTCGCGCTGCGCATGTTCGGCCTGATCTTGATGGCCACGTCCCTGACCCGGACCGCCATCTGGGCCTACGCGGCGCGGAGGCCGTCTGTGGTGCACGAGCCGATCGATCGGGCGTCGTTCTGGTCGGGACTGGCGCTGTCGGTCTTTCCGCTGGTGATCTACGTTGCCGCGTTCGCGATCGCCGGGGTTTCGACCGGGGTCAGCCTGGCCGTCTACGCCTCGGCGCCTGTGCTGTACTTCATCACGATCACGCTGCTGCGCAAGCTAGCCCCGCGCGGCTCGGCCGAACGCCAGTTCACCTAGCCACCGGACCGGGCAGGCGTTAGTGCAGGTGGAGCAACACCAGGTCCTTGAGCAAGATCATCACCAGCCCCAGTCCCGCCGCAACCGAGGTGGCAAACAGAAGTTTCCGGCCCTGAAGCTGGGCCGCCCGGCCAGCCAGCCATCCGTGGATCGTCAGCAGCACGATCGCCACCACCAGCCCAACGTTGGCAGCCGTCAGCGCCGAAGCCCCGGCCACCGTGGCCACCACCACCGCCAGCAACGGCAAATAGGACGCGGTGACCATCGGCCAGGTCGAAACCAGCGCACCCAGGATGGAGGCCCGGCTCGGCAACCGGCCGCCTGCCGCCTGCTCCCCCAGCACCTCGGCGTACTCCTCGGCAATCCAGTACACCAGCAACGTGACCACCACTGAGACCACCAGCGCAGCGGTAGACACATGCCCCCCAGCCGTATCGAGGATCGCCGCGGTGATGATCGCGCCGTAGATCCCAGCGGCACGGCGCCGCCCCTGATTCTCCGCCACGGGCCCGAGCTGGGCCCCGTCACCAGCCGCGGCACTCGTCATCATTGCCCCTTCTGGCCAGTGCTCTGCCTGCTGGCGCCGATCATATGGCGGCCACCATGAGCCCGTTTCCCCGGCGCCGGCCCCGTCGAGTGGTGGCACCAGATCGACGTCAACCTCACCGGGCACTTCCGGCTCATCCAGGCGGTGCTGCCCGGCATGCGCGCCGCCGGGCACGGCCGCATCGTGATCATCGCCTCCGGGTGGGGCGTGATCGGCCACCCGAACGCCACCGCCTACGCCGCGTCCAAGGCCGGGCTGATCGCGCTGACCAAGGGGCTGGGCCGGGAACTGGGGCCGCAGGGGATCCTGGCCAACGCGATCGCCCCCTCGTTCATCGACACCGGGCAGTTGCGGGTGGACGCCGACGACGCCGGGATCACACTGGAGGAGATGCGCCAGCGGTACCGCGAGCAGATCCCGGTGCGCCGCCTCGCCACCCCGGGAGATCGCCGGCGCCGTTGCGTTCCTGGCCGGGCCCGGGGGCAGCGCGGTGATCGGCCAGGTTCTCCAGCCGAACGGCGGCGTCACCCGCACCAGGGCCTGAGGGCGGCGACCGGCGCATGGCTACCCACGAACAGGAGGCCCCCATGCCAGAGCAAAGCCCAGAGCCGTCCGCGCCGCGGCCGCCGGTCGGGCCGGTGGACGGGCGGCTGGTGCCCAGGTTCGCGGGCGCGGCCACGTTCGCCCGGCTGCCGGAGGTCGACCGGGTCTCCGACTACGACGTCGCGATCCTCGGCGTCCCGTTCGACAACGGGACGTCCTACCGGCCGGGGGCCAGGTTCGGCCCGATGGCCGTCCGGCAGGCGTCCCGGCACCTGCGCCCGGGGCATCACGTCGAGCTGGACTGCAGCCCGTTCCGGCAGATCCAGGCGGTGGACGCCGGCGACGTCCCGGTCACCCCGTTCGCCATCGATACCGCGATGGAGCAGATCGGCGCGCACGCGGCGGAACTGGTCACCGGCGGCCGCACCGTCATCGCGATCGGCGGGGACCACACGATCGCCCTGCCGATGCTGCGGGCGGTGACCCGCGAGCACGGCCCGGTCGCGCTGGTCCACTTCGACGCGCACCTGGACACCTGGGATACCTACTTCGACGCGCCGATCACGCACGGCACCATCTTTCGCCGCGCCTTCGAGGAGAAACTGCTGGTCGAGGACCACTCGGTGCACATCGGCATCCGCGGCCCGCTGTACGACCGGGCTGACCTGGCCGACGATGCCGGGTTCGGCTTCCGCACGATCCGGGCCAGCGACGTGGATGTCATGGGGGTGCGCGAGGCGATCGGGGTGATCACCGAGCGGACCGCCGGCCTGCCGGTGTACCTGTCCCTGGACATCGACGTGCTCGACCCGGCGTTCGCGCCCGGCACCGGCACGCCGGAGTCCGGCGGCCTGACCAGCCGGGAACTGCTGTCCGTGCTGCGCGGGCTGACCGGGCTGCACCTGGTCGGCGGCGATGTGGTCGAGGTCGCGCCGGCTTACGACCACGCGGAGATCACCGCGATCGCCGCCGCGACCGTCGCCTACGACCTGATCACCCTTCTCGCCCGCCGCCGCTGACCTGCGCCAGCCGCCCTGCCCGGCCGGCACCTGCCGTCGGCCGGCTCAGGGCACGATCACGATGTTCTGCGGGTAACTGCCCACCGTGATCGGCGTCACCGTGCCCGAGTCGGCGTTGCTCACGTAGGCAGTCCTGCCATCCGGGGTGATCGCGATCGCGTAGGGGAAGTTCCCCACCGTGATCGGCCTGCCGGCGGTGTTGCTCGCCGTCCAGATGGGCGTAACCGAGCCGCCGTTGTTGTTGCCGGCCTAGAGGGTCTTGCCGTCCTGGGTGACGACCATGGCGAACGGGCTGCGGCCGGCCACGATCGGCTTCCCTGCCGTGTTGGCGGCCGTGTCGATCGGCGTCAGCCCGTTCAGCCTGTCGGTCACGTAGGCCGTTGGCGCTGCCGCCGTTCGGCAGTCAGCCGCGGCGGCGGGCGATGTGCAGCGCCGCTCCCCAGTGACGGCGGAGGATTCCGTCCGGGCGGCGGCTCAGCCGCACGCGGATCTCGCCGTAGAGCCGGTCCCGCTGCCAGTCTTCCATCGCGATGTGGCCGGAGAACGTGTTCAGCAGTTCGATGTAGCCGTCGGCGTCGTAGCGGCGCTCCCAGTCGAACTGCCGGACGCGGGTCACCGTGAACCGGCTGCTGCCCTCGATCTCCGTGGTTCGCTCCGGCAGCTCGCCAGGCCGGGGCCAGGCGGTCCCGGCGGGCAGCCCCTCGCCGATCTCGTCGTAGACGTCCTGTATCTCGCGGAAGAACGGGTCGCCGCCGTCGGGGAAGACGTGCGTGGCGTTCCAGAAGGCCAGGTGCCCGCCGGGCCGCAAGGCCTGCCAGGCCAGGTCGTAGCGGCGGGCCGGATCGACCCAGTCCCACGCGGTGGCGGCGAAGACCAGGGCGTACCGCCCGGCCCGGCCCGGCCGCCAGTCCTCGAACCGGCCCTCGCTGATGTCTGCGCCCAGCCCGGCCAGGTTGCGCCGGGCGGCCTCGGCCAGGTGCGGACCGGGCTCGACGCAGGTGATACGGAAACCGCGCCGGGCCAGCGGGAGCGTGGCCTTGCCGGTGGCGCAGCCGATCTCCAGCAGCCGGTCTCCGGCGGCCAGGCCGGTCACGCCGATGAGCTCGCCGAACAGTTCGGCGGGGTAGTCGGGCCGGGCCCTCTGGTAGAGCGTGGCCGCCCGGTCGAAGGTCGCGGCCAGCCGTTCCCGGTCGCCGTCTGGGGTCATGGCACCAGCCTGTCCGGCCGGGCCCGTGATCCTCAACGGATTACCCGGCGCCTGGTTCGCCGCACGGCCGTTACGGGCTGGTGATGACCTGCCTCGGGGTGATGGCGTAGCCCGCGGTAAGCGACGCGGGGTCGCCATCGGCGAGGAGCCCGTCACACTTGTGGACGCGGTACCAGTGCAGGGTGCCGCCGGTCGCCAGGATCTTCAGCACGCCGGTCTTGTTGCCGTAGCTGACCGCCACCTGCCCGCCCGATGTGGCGCTGGCGCCGCCGATCACTGCACTGCACTCGAACTCGACGACCGAGAAGGCGAGCCGGACGCCGCTGATCGTGCCGTGGCTCACCCCGGTGCGCGTGTCGTAGGAGGTGAGGTTCAGCCGCCACGGCAGGCCGCCGGGCATCAGGCGGTAGGCGGCGATCGGCGAGGTGCACCTATAGGACGCCGCGGTGACCGAGCCGATACCTGTGCCCGGCAGCCCGCTGCCCGGCTTGAGCGTGCCGGACATTTTCGACGACTGGCACGTTAGGAAGCTGCTGGTCTTCGTGTCCTTCAGCGTGGTCGTGCCCGCCGTGGCCGTGACGGCCCCGCCGGGGCGCACGGTCCAGGTCCGTGCGGTGGCCGCGGCAGGTGACGCCGCGGCCGGGCCGGTGGCCAGGACCGCTACGGTCAGGGCCACCGCGGTGACAGCGGAACGCATGTGGGCCCTCCTCCCTGATCGGGGGTGCCTGCCCTCATCGAACCCGCGGCATGCCCTGGCAGGCAAGGCCCCGGGGCCGGCCATGGCCCGTGCACCACGAACAAGGCGGCAGGCCCATTGGGAGGAATCTGAACGTGATCACCGGCGGCCCCCGCCGCGCGCGGGGACCGCCGGTGAGGACGGCGAGACGCCGGTGTTACGGGACGTACCCGTACAGGGCCGACATGCCGTCGTAGTCTCCCTCGCCCAGGTGCCGGCGCAGACCGCCCTGGCAGGTGCCTGTATACGGGTACATGACCTCGTCCGGTCCGGAGTACTCGTGCGCAAGGCCGTAGGAGTGGCCCCATTCGTGCGTCACGACCGTCTGCAGGTCCGTCTTCCCGTTGCACGGGTTCGGCAGCGTATCGACGAGGCCCCTGTTGGACCCGATGTAGATATCCGCCTCGATCATGGCTTGGCTGTTGCCATTCCAGAGCGTCACCGTGGTGGCGAGGGTGCCCTTGGCGACCTGGGCGGCGTCGTACGGGCCAAAGCTCACCGTGTTCTGCCCGTCCGGGAATTTGGCGGTCCGGTCGCCGTTGCTGTCGATGTTGGCGAACAGGCTGGTGTTGCCCTCGAATCCGCCGTGGACCGGGAAGGCGTTCGTCAGGAAGCCGCAGTTGTTCTGGCCCGTCGTCATGTTGTAGTTGCCGGCCCGGATGTCGGCCAGCGACGCCGAGACGGACAGGCCCGCCCGGCTGGCCGTGGACTCGTTGTAGAACCACAGCTCGGTGGGCTCGGCGTTGCTGGACTGCCAGAACCCGCCGCCGAAGTTGAAGTAGTTCTCGCTGCACGCCGGGTCCCTGCGACGGGCCGGGGCAGGTGCCACCTTGGGCGGATAGCTGGCCGTGACGGTCAGCGTGCCGTGCTCGTTAACCGCCTTGAGCTCGTACTCGCCATGCGTGGTCAGGGTGTAGTTGGCGACGCCCCTGCCCGGGGGCGGGACGTAGATGCCGGCCCCCAGGACGCCGTTGCCCATGGACATCAGGAGCTGCCGTCTCTGGATGGGGCACGTGCTGAGCTTGACCGGCGACGTGATCGAGGACGCGAGGATCGGTCCCGTCGAGCCGCAGAAGGCCAGGCGGGCGCCCGCCGCCCGGTCGGCCGCAAGTGCCGCCGGAGCCACCAGCAGCGCCGCCAGCGACAGGGCGAGCGCGGTGGCACCGCCCGCCTTGGCCGGCCGCCAGCCGGTTAACGCACTCGCGAGGCGAGCCGCATGCCTGGAGAATCGACCCGGACTCCCTGTCATCATTCCTCCGCAAAAGGTGGGGTAAAGTCCAGGCCATTGTGCGGGCAGGGAAAGTCGCCGGGCCAGGCAGACTAACTGGCAAAGTTACCCGGGACCGGAGCCGGCGGGCGCGCGGCGGCTAGCCGGGCAGGTGGCGGCGGGACTGGATGACGCGGAACCGGCCCGCGACGAAGTCGCCGTCGGTGTAGGCGGCGTTCGCCGCCGGGTTCGCCCCGGTCGCGTGGAAGTCGGAGAACGCGGCCGACTGGTTGACGTACACCCCGCCGGTGAGGTTCTCCGACAGGGCCACGCCGACATCGAGCGCCGCGTCCCGCACCTGGCCCAGGTACCGCTCGTCGGTCGAGTACACGCTGGCGGTCAGCGCGCCCTTGGTCCCGGCGACCTGGCAGAACAGCGCCACCGAGGCGGCTGCGCCCGGGGTGGACACCAGGTAGGTGACCGGGCCGAAGCACTCGCCCGAGATCTCCGGCGAGTCGGCCGACGCGTGCACCACCAGCGGGGTCCGCACCCGGGCAGCGGGGAACCCGGGATGCCCGATGGCGCGGCTCGGCACCGCCACCCGCCCGGCGCCGGTGGCCCGCGCGGCGGCCGCGTCCAGCCGGCCGAGCACCCCGTCGTTGACGATCGCGCCGAGCAGTTCCACCGCCTGGGCGTCCGGGCCCATCGTGGCGTCGATCGCCGCGCCCAGGTCGGCGGCCAGTTCCGCGACGCCCTTGTGGCCCTGGTCGGTGTCGATCCCGTCGGCGGGCACCAGCAGGTCCTGCGGCGTGGTGCACATCTGGCCGCTGTACAGGACCAGCGAGAACGCCAGGTTGGCGAGCATGCCCGCGTAGTCGGACGTGGACTCGATCAGCACCATGTTCACGCCGGCCTTCTCGGTATACACCCGGGCCTGGCGCGCGTGCTCCTCCAGCCAGTCGCCGAACGCGGTGGACCCGGTGAAGTCGACGATCCTGATTTCCGGCCGGACCGCGAGGACCGCGGCCAGGCGCTCGCCCGGGGCCTCGGCGGCCAGCAGGACCAGGTTCGGGTCGAAGCCGTACTCGCCGAGCACCTCGCGCGCCACGGACACCGTGATCGCCAGCGGGAGCACCGCGCCCGGGTGCGGCTTGACGATCACCGCGTTGCCGGTGGCCAGGCTGGCGAACAGCCCCGGGTAGGCGTTCCAGGTCGGGAACGTGGTGCAGCCCACGACCAGGGCGATGCCCCGGGGGACCGCGGTGAACGTCTTCTCCATCCGCAGCGGGGGCCGCTTGCCCTGCGGCTTCTCCCAGACCGCGGTGTCGGCGTGCCGGGTCTGCTCGGCGTAGGCGTAGGCGACCGCTTCCAGCGCCCGGTCCTGCGCGTGCGTGCCGCCGGCCTGGAACGACATCACGAACGCCTGCCCGCTGGTGTGCATGACCGCGTGCGCGATCTCGAAGCTGCGGGCGTTGATCCGGTCGATGATCTCCAGGCACACCGCCGCGCGGACCCGCGGGCCCGCCGCCCGCCAGCCGGGGATCGCCGCGCTGGCCGCGGCGATCAGCGCGTCCGCGCCCAGGTGCTCGTAGCTGACGCCGAGGTCCAGGCCGTACGGCGAGACCTCGCCACCGACCTGGCCGTCCGCCCCGGGCTGGCCGAGCGGGAACGGCTTGCCCAGGTGCGCCTCGAACGCGGCCTTCCCGGCCTCCGCCGTGCCCTCTCCGTACACCCGCGGGCTCGGCGACTCGGGGTAGGCCGACCAGTAACCGCGCCCGGCGATCGCGGCCAGCGCAGCGTCGAGCCGTTCGGCGTGCTTGGCCACGAGGGCGGCCTGCCCTGGCGCCGCGTCCGCCACGGACTGTGCGTGTTGCGTCGATGTCATTGCGAGGTCTCCCGGGGTTTGTGGCCGTCCGAGGACGGCCATCGGGTCGCGGCCGCCCTGCTATACCCCTGAAACATTACGCATGGGCCCGCAGCCCGGTTCACCCAGGCGCACGGGAGCCGGGGATCCCGGCGGGAGCGGGGAGCGGGGAGGGCCCGGCGAGGGAGGCCAGCCGCGATGCGGTGCTAGCTGGCGGCCTCGCGGAGCCGGGCGAACTCGGCGGCCAGGGCGGCGTCGTTCCAGTGCGCGTTGAGCCCGCTGGGGTTGGGCAGCACCCAGACCCGGGTGCTGCCCAGCGCGTGATCCTGCCGCCCGGTCGTCGCGCCGGGCCGGCTGAACGCCGTCCGGTACACGGTGATGCCGACGACCGCCAGCCACCGGGGTGCCAGGCGCGCGACCTTGGCGGTCAGCACCCGGCCCCCGGCGCGGACCTCGGCGGCGGTCAGTTCGTCGCCGCGGGCGGTCGCCCGGGCCACCACGTTGGTGATGCCCAGGCCCAGCGGCAGCAGGTCCTCCTGCTCCTCCGGGCGCAGCACCCGATCGGTGAAGCCCGCGGCGTACAGGGCGGGCCAGAACCGGTTGCCCGGCCGGGCGAAGTGGTACCCGGTCGCCGCGGAGTACAGGCCGGGGTTGATGCCGGCGAACAGCACCCGCAGCCCCGGCCCGGCCACGTCGGAGATCGTCTTGTCCCTGGCGGCGGTGAGGTCCCAGGACGAAGGGCGGCGGGTACCTGTCACCGCGTCACGCCTCCAGCCTGTGGTCACCACGGCCTACGCTTGGCGCGGCGCGCCTCGGCGGGAGAGGACATCGACGGCTGCCGCCACGAGTAGCACTGCGGCGACCACGACGTCAATCCACTGGCTCGAGACGTTTAGCAGGTAGAGGCCGTTGTAGATGCCACCGATGACGAGGCCGCCCAGTACGCCGTGGATGGTCTTGCCCCGGCCGCCGAAGAGGCTGGTGCCACCGATGACGGCCGCGGCCACCGCCAGCAGCACGTAGCTGTTGGCGGTCTTGATGATGTTGGTGGTCAGCGAGACCTGCCACGAGGCGAACAGCACGCCGGCGATCCCAGCGGTAAGGGCGGCGAGGACGAAGCCCCAGGTTCGGACGGCGGGCAGGCTGACCCCGGCTCGCCGCGCCGCCTCGGGGTTGCCGCCGATGGCGTACACGTAGCGGCCGAAGCGGGTTCGCTGCAGCAGGACTGTCGATGCGGCGAGCACGACCAGGACGATCGGAATGATGTAGGGAACCCCCTCGATCGTCCCGGAGTGGGCTCGGTTGACGTTGCAAATGGCGACGAGCGCGATTCCCGCCACCGCCATGAGGGCGATCTTCATCGCGGTGAGGCTGCGCGGCGGAGTCTCCAGACCGGCGCGGCGCTTGCGGACGTCCCGCAGCCAGAGCCAGGTGCCAGCGGCTCCGACCAGTACGGCCAGCAAGATCCAGCTGACCACCGGGTCGAACTGTCCGTAGAAGATGTCGTAGAGGACGACCTCGTTGGTGAACTGGGAGTTGCCGATGCCGACGAGCGCCCCGCCGAGGAAGATGATCCCCACGCCCTCCAGGATCAGCAGCCCGCCGAGAGTGACGATGAACGACGGCATCCTCAGCCGGGCGACGAGCGATCCCTGGATGGCGCCAACCGCGGAGCAAACTAGCAACGCCGCTATGATCGCCGCCCACCACGGCCAACCAGGGCCGGCCGGCTGCACAAGCTCGGCGACCATGACGCTGCCAAACGCCATGACCAGGCCGACGGAGAGGTCGATCTCCCCGAGGAGCAGGGCGAAGATCTCAGCCATCGCCAGCACCATGTAGACGGTGCTCTGCTCGAAGAGGTTGACCAGGTTCAGCGCCGACAGGAACTGCGAGTTCGCGACCTGGAAGCTGACGGCGACCACCACGATGGCCAGGACCACCGGCAGGACACCGCTGTTGCCACTGCGGACCCGGAGCCACCAGGCCCGGAGGTACTGTCCCAGCGACTGGGCGAGGAGCTCGGGCGGGACGTCGGCCGCGGCGACCTCAGCGGCGGCGGTGAGGTCGACCACCTTCCTGGCGTCGGCCGTCCCGCTCGGGGTCTCTCCCGAGTCCGTGGTCACGGGGAGGTCAGACATGGGTCACGCTCCCGGTCCCGCGCCGTGACAGCACGTCAACCGCCACTGCGGCTAGAAGCACGCCGCCCGGCACGATGTACTCCAGCGGCGTGGCCAAGGTACCCAAGCTGAGAAGGGACACGCCGTAGGCAATGCCGCCGATGAGCAGGCCGCCGAGAACACCGTGGATTGCCTTACCCCGGCCACCGAAGAGGCTTACCCCGCCAATGACGGCGGCGGCGACCGCGTACAGGACGAGCTGACCGGGGTCCGCCGTATTGGTGCTGTACTCACCGAAGAAAAAGGAACCGAGCAGTATGCCGCCGAGGCCGGCGGTCGCCGAGCACAACGCGAACGCCCAGGTGCGGATGGCGGCGAGGCTGACGCCGGCGCGGCGGGCCGCTTCGGGGTTGCCACCGATGGCATAGACGTAGCGGCCGAAGCGGGTCCGCTGGAGCAGGAGCGTCCAGGCGCCAAGGACGACGAGGACGATCGGGATCACCCACGGAACCCCCTCCACCCTCACGAGGGCGGTTCCGCGGTTGACAGTGCAGATCACCAGCACAGCTACCCCGACCACCGCCACCAGGGCGATTCGGATTGCTGTCAGGCCAACCGGGGGAGCCACCAGGCCTTGGCGTCGCCTCGCGGCCGCGCGTAGCAAGAGGGCCGTGCCGACGGCCCCGACCACCACCGCCAGGGCTACCCAGCCGGCAACGGGGGCGATCACCCCCTGGACCATGTAATAGATGACGCGCTGGTTGGGCACCGCGGCGCTGACGGTCAAGAAGCCATTGGCCCCGCCGAGGACGACGACGAGGATTCCCGAGAAAAGGAGGAACCCAGCCAGGGTAACGACGAAGGATGGGATCTTGAGCCGGGCAGTCAGCGTCCCCTGGAGCGCACCGATCAGGCCGCAGCAAGCGAGCGCGGCGAGCGTCGCTGCCCACCACGGCCAGCCCGGCCCGGACTGTTGGACCAGCTTGAACGCGATCACCCCGCCGATAAGCGCGACCGCGCCGACCGAGAGGTCGATCTCCCCGAGGAGCAGGACCACTGTCTCAGCCATCGCCAGCATCATGTACACGGTGCTCAGCCCGACTATGTAGACGAGGTTGCTCGGCCGCAGGAAGGCGTGCTCGGGGGTGACGATCTCGAACGCGACGGCGACCAGCACCATGGCCAGGACCACGGGCAGGACACCGCTGTTGCCACTGCGGACCTGGAGCCGCCAGGCCCGCAGGTACTGGCCCAGCGACTGGGCGAGGAGCTCGGGAGGGACGTCGGCCGCGGCGGCCTCAGGGGCGGCGGTGAGGTCGGCCACCATCGTGGCGTCCGCCGTCCCGGTCGGGGTCTCGCCGGGGTCCGCGGTCACAGGGATTTCTCGATCCAGGCCACGGGCTCAGCCCTCGCCACTGGCGGATCCGGCAGGCTCGACCGGCCGCCCGTTGGAGCTGCCCGTCGTCATGTACTCCACCACGCTCTGCCGGTCGAAGTCCGCAGTCGGCCCCTCGGCCACCGTCCGCCCCAGGTACAGCACCGCGATCCGGTCCGCGACCTCGAAGACGTCGTTGAGGTTGTGGGAGATCACCATCACCGCCAACCCGCGGTCCCGGAGCCGTTCGATCAGGTCAAGCACCACCCGGGTCTGCACCACCCCGAGGGCGGCGGTGGGCTCGTCAAGAAGCACCAGCTTGGAGTTCCACATCACCGCCTTGGCCACCGCCACCGACTGCCGCTGACCTCCCGAGAGCGAGGCCACTGGCTGCCGGATCGAGCGCACCGTGGTGACCCGTAGGGTGCTCAGGGTCTCGGCCGCCTGCCGCTCCATCGAGTCCTCGTCGAGCAGGCCGCGGCGCAGACGCTCCCGGCCGAGGAACATGTTCTGGACGATGTCCAGGTTGTCGGCCAGCGCCAGATCCTGGTACACCGTCTCAATCCCTAGCGCGGCGGCGTCCCGGGTGCTCCGAATGTGTACCGGTCGCCCCTCGAAGTAGATCTGACCATGGTCCGGCTGGTGCACGCCGGCGATGCAGCGGGTGAGCACAGACTTTCCGGCACCGTTGTCCCCGCACAGGCCGGTCACCTGGCCGGCGGGCAGATCCAGGTTCACCCCGTAGAGTGCCTGCACCGGCCCGAAGTGCTTGTCGATGCCCCGCACCTTCACCAGGGGTTCCGCCCCGTCCCCGGGGGGGCTCGCGCCTTTCGGGGCCTCGTTCATCTCAGTCATCTTGCAGACTCGTCAAGTAGCCCTTGCCTAGGTTGGGCTCCGCCGCTCCGGTATCCCGGTGCCCGCAGAGCATAGCCGTGCTGTTCTCTTCCCGTTCTTCCCGCCGGTTCGAGGTTTGCACGACCACCTCGCCAGGGCCGGGCTGGCGGATCCGCCCTGCTGGAGGATCCGCCAACCCGGCTGCGGAGGAGCGTTCGATGAGAACCTCGTCGGGGGACCCCAGATCAGATGATCACGAGATCCCATTCTTGGCGCAGAGGCTCGCACCCGCGATTGCGCAGATCGACGCCGCGGAGTCGAAGCCGTCCTTGACCACTGTCGCCTCCATGTTGGCCTGAGTCACCCACACCGGGGTCAGCAGGGACGCCGGCTCGGTGATGCTCGGGTCGGCCGGGTCGACGGTCTTCCCGTTCAGCAGCGCCGTCGGCGGCTTGTCGCCGGCCAGCAGGATTGTGGCCAGGGCCACGGCGTCCTGGGCCTCCTTGTAGACCGCCTTGTACACGGAACCGCACTGGTAGTTCTCGAGAATCCAGGCCATGCCCTGGGCGGTGGCGTCCTGCCCGGTGGTCGGAATCGTCTTGGCCTTGACCCCGGCCCCCTTGAGGACAGTGATCACCGAGTTGGCGAGCCCGTCATTGGCCTCGATCGTGGCGTTGATCTGCTTGTGAGCGGTGAACGCCTGCTGGAAGATCGTGCCGCCCTTGGTGTTGTCCCACCCAGGGGCGAAGTTCTCGCCAACCAGCTTGTAACCGAGGCTGTTGGTCGCGCCTGCGCTGACCGTCTTGGCCGGCTTGTTCCAGACCACCTGGTTGTAACCCGTGGCAAAGGAGATGGCGTTGGGGTCGGTGTCCTCTCCGCCGTTCAGCACGTAGACCTGGGGATTCTTGATCGCCCAGGAGGAAACGCAGGCATTGAAACCCTTGCCGATCAACTGACCCACGAGCTGGTTGTCGAAGCTCACGTAGTAGGTGTTGTGGCCCTGGAAGGTGGCGCGGTCGTAGCTGATCAGGGTGACGCCCTTGGACTCGGCAAGCTGCGCGATCGCCACGCCTGTCGGGCCATCGAGCGGGTCCATGATCAGGACCTTGGCACCCAGGTTGATGTCGGCGGTGGCATCATTCAGTTCGGTCGCGTCGCTACCCTGCGCGTTGTCGATCCGGTACTGCGCCTGCGTATACCCGGCGTCGGCAAAGGCGTCGTTCAGGTACGGCTGGTCGAACTGAACGTACCGCGTCGACGAGTCAGCGGCTTGAACTTGGCCATCGTCGGCCCGATGTTAACGGTAAAGGAGCTGATGCTCAGCCCCGATGGAATCGTGTTCGAGCCACTTGGCGCCGTTGACGACGAGGACGACGTGGACGACGATCCGCAGGCCGCAGCTATCAGGCCAACTACGGCCGCCAAACCCACCCAGCCCACCCGCCCGAAGCGGCCATATCTGCCGTGGCCTTGCGAACGGGAGGGCCGACCTCCCTCACTTCTGTTGCCCAGTCCCATCCCCCATACCCCTTTCACCCGAAGACACCCAAATAAGCGGACATTGCACGACGTATAGCACGTGTGTCTCGTAGATACCAAGGACCGAAGTCCTCCCGTCAGCAGCGCGTCCTGCGCTTCGTGCGCTTCGTGCGCTAGCCCTGATCATTCACGCTGGCCAAGCAGCACACTCCAGCCCGGGCCGGGCGAGTCCCGTGCCCGTTCCAGCCATAGCTGCAGTCGCAGGCGTTGCCCCGACAATAGGCCCGGGGGAATTAACACGGCCTTAACATCATGGCCGCCCCATAAAAATACTGTGAACGGCGGGCCGGAGCGGGGCCCGGGCCGCTTGCTCCGGCTTACTCCGGCGCGAAGCGGTAGCCAGCCCTCGGCTGGGTGAGGATGAGCGGGGTGCTTCCGTCGGCTTCCAGCTTGGCCCGCAGCCGCCGGACGTACACCCGCACGTACTCGGTCTCGGTCTCGTACCCGTGCCCCCACACGCGCCGCAGCAGGTGCGCGTGGGTCAGCAGCTTGCCGCGGTTGGTGGCAAGCTCACGCAGCAGGGCGAACTCCGTGGGGGTCAGGTGCACCGGCTGGCCGTCCCTGGTCACCTGCTGGCTGGCCAGGTCGATCTCGATGTTCCCCGCGGTGACTATCGGCGGCCCCGGCTCGGTCGAGGCGGCGGGCCTGGTGCGGCGCAGCGTGGCGGTGATCCGGGCCAGCAGTTCCTCGATGCTGAACGGCTTGGTCATGTAGTCGTCGGCGCCGACGTTGAGCGCGGTCACCTTGTCCCGCTCCCCGCCGCGGGCCGACACCACGATGATCGCCACGCTGGACTGCTCGCGGATCTGCCGGCACAGCTCGAAGCCGTCGACCTCGGGCAGCATCAGGTCGAGCAGGACGATGTCCGGCTCCTCGGTCTCCAGCAACTGCAGCGCCCGGGCGCCGTCGGCGGACACCACGCTGTCAAAGCCCCGCACGGCAAGGTTCGACCTGATGAGGTCGACGATGTTCGGGTCGTCCTCCACCACGAGCGCGCGGGTGTTCTTGGTGTTCTCAGTCATGACGGCCCAGTCCCTGCCCGGCTTCCTCGGTCTCGCGCGCCATGGTCATGCCTTCGCCGGTGAGGCCGTCCCGGTGCCCGTCGTCGGTTCCGTGCCGGTCGCCGACCTCCACCGGCAGGCAGATGCGGAAGCAGGTGCCGCGGGCCGGGCGGCGCAGTTCGATGCTGCCGCCGTGCGCCTCGATGATGGCCTTGGCGATGGACAGCCCGAGCCCGGCCCCGGCGCTGGGGGCGCGGCGCTGGGGGGTGACGTCGAACGCCGCCGCCAGTTCCCCGGGCATGCCGGTGCCGTCGTCGATCACGCTGATCACGACCTCGGCGGGCGCCGTGGGAGCCGTGGCCCGCGCCGTGACCGCGGTGACCCGGACCTGCGTCCCGGGCGGGTTGTGCCGGACGGCGTTGCTGAGCAGGTTCACGAACACCTGCTCCATCCGGTCGTGGTCGGCCCACATGGCGGGCAGGCCGGGCTGGCTGTCCATGGAGACCGCCGCGGCGTCGCCCGGCGGCAGGCACGCGATGGCCGCCTCCAGCACCAGGGGGATGTCGCACCAGTCCCGCTGCAGCCGCATGATGCCCGACTCGATCGCGGAGAAGTCCAGCAGGTCGTCGACCAGGCGGCCGAGGCGGGCCGACTCGGCGGCGATCCGGTCGAGGAAGCGCCGCTGCGAGTCGGTGTCCCAGGTCACGTCCGGCTGCATGAGGCTGGAGGCGTAGCCGCGGATGGCCGTCAGCGGGGTGCGCAGCTCGTGGCTCATCCGGGACAGAAAGCCCCGCTGCAGTTCCCGCGACCGGCGCAGCGCCGCGGCCTCCTGGTGCGCGAGGCCGGCCTCCTCGCGTTCCAGCGCGAGCCGCAGCGAGTGCGCGGCGTCCTCCATGAGCGCGGTCTCGTCCTTGGTGGCGCGAAGCTCCTTCCAGCTCGCCAGCAGCACGGTGGGCCCGCCCGGCGCCGGGAACGCGGCCGCGAGCACCCGCCGGCCGCGGCTGCTGAGAAGCTGCCTGGGCACGCCGTCCTGCCCGGCCGCGCCGTCGCGGTGCGCCCCGGCCAGGATCTGCTCCGCCGTGCCGCACAGCGACGCCGACGCCGACGCCGGGTCCCGGCCCATGGGCCCGGTGAACGCGCGCCACCGGGGGGCAGCGTCCGGCGGCTGGGTGAGCAGCGCCACCTCATCGGCGCGCAGCCCGCGCCGCAGCGACTCGACCGCGACAACGAGACCCTCCGCCACCGGGATGAGGCCGGCCAGCGTCTCCAGCATCTCGCGGATGGTTTCCAGCACCAGGTTCCGCGCGGTCACCTGGTCCAGCAGCCGGTCGCGCTCGACCGCGCTCGCCGCGTACCCGGCGTAGAGCGTGACCAGGTCCAGCTCGTCCCGCTGCGGCGGGCGGGTGTCGGTGCGGAACACGGTGATGACCCCGCTGAGCCCGCTCGGGCCCATGACCGGCACCGACCAGGAACCCGTGATGCCCGCCTCCGCCAGGTCGGCGTGGCCCGCCCGGGCCGCGCTGGCCCGGACGTCTGGCTCGGCCACCGGCCGCTCGGTCGCGGCGGCCATGCCGACCGGGCCCCCCGCGGGGCCGAACGGGAGCGCCGACCACCCGCCGAGCTGCCCGGGGGAGAACCCGAGCGACGCGGCGCAGATCAGCGCCTGGTCGGTGACCAGGTGGATGCACAGCTTCTCGGTGCCCAGCGCGGCGCCGAGCGCGGACAGGATCAGCAGCATGCTGGAGGAGGGATCGGCCGAGACCAGCCGGTCGGCGAGCCGGTGCAGCCGGCTGAGCTGGCGGCGCGCCGAGGAGTCCACCTGCTGGCCGGACAGCAGCGCAACCACGTCGTCGGGATGGGTGCTGCGCGGGTCGAGGTTGCCCACGATCCGCCCCTGGCGCATTACCACGATGCGGTCGGCCAGCCGGAACATCTGCTCGATGTCGTGACACGCGAGCAGGATCGTCGTGCCCTGCTCGCGCAGGCCCACGATCAGCGCTTCGACCTGGGCCGATTCCTGGACCCCGAGGGACGCGGTTGGCTCGTCCAGCGCCAGCAGCAGGGGCCGGTGCCGCATCGCCCGCGCCACGGCCACGAGCTGGCGCTGGCCGCCGGATAGGGTCCGGATGCTGCGGGTGGTGTCCGGCAGCGGGATCCGCAGGCTCTCCAGCACCTGTGCCGCGGCCGCGTGGAACCGGCTCTCCGAGAACATGAGGCGCCTTGGCTCCTGCCCCAGCAGGATGTTGGCCGCCACGTCCAGGTTGTCGCACAGCGCCAGGTCCTGCCAGACCACGCCGATTCCCTGGCGGCCCGCGGCGGCCGGGTCGGCGGGTACCTTCCGGCCCGCCAGGAAGATCTCGCCGCCCGCCGGGGCGATGTCACCGGCGATGCAGCGCACCAGCGTGGTCTTGCCCGCCCCGTTCTCGCCCGCCAGCGCGATGAGCTCGCCCGGCCGGACGCTGAGGTCGACCCCGTCGAGCGCGCGGACGGCGCCGAACCTGACTTCGAGCCCGGACACGGTCAGCAGCGGGGGCGCCGCCTGGTCCGCGGCCAGCGGCACCAGGGCGGTCACGGGTATCCCTGCTGGAAGAGAGCGGTCATCTCAGACATTGTGGGACCTCAACCCGTCCCCTGGCCATCCTGGCCACGGATGAGTTGGCGGTCGGCCAGGTCATCGCCCGGCCCGAAGGGGGCTGTCTTCGGTGACTCGTGGCACCACGGGGATATCGGGCAGTGCCAGCAAGCCGCCGACTATCAGTGGGCTTTGCGCGCGACTCCGCCGTACATGGCGACCTCGGCGGGCTCGCCCCCTGGTGTGGCCCCGGGACGCCATCGTGAGCACGACACTACCCCGGGATCGAGGAGTTCGAGCCCGCCGAAGAATCTGGTGATCTGTTCGTGGGTGCGCTGGGTCAGCTTGGGTGTGCCGTGCTCGTTCCAGAAGGCGACGGCAGCGTCAACGTCGGGCATGTCTGGGCGGGTGATCGTGTGCGAGAGCACCAGGTAGCTGCCCGCGGGGAGTGCGTCGACGTAGCGGTGCACGATGCCGTATGGGTCCTCGTCGTCGCCGATGAAGATCACCACGCCCAGCATGGTGAGGGCGATCGGGGTGCTGAAATCCAGCGTGCGGGCGGCTTCGCTGAGAATGCGGTCGACATCGCGCAAGTCAGCGTGAATGTAGTCGGTGGCACCTTCGGGGGTGCTGGTGAGCAAGGCCCGGGCGTGCGCCAAGACGAGCGGGTCGCTGTCGACGTAGACGACCCTGCTGTCCGGGGCTTCGCGCTGGGCCACTTCGTGCGTGTTGTCGACGGTGGGCAGGCCGGTGCCGATGTCGAGGAACTGGCGGATTCCCGCGTCGTTGACCAGGGACCGCACGGCCCGCCCCAGGAACAGCCGGTCAGCGCGGGCATAGTCACCGATCATCGGGTGCAGTTGGCGGATCTGCTCCCCCACCACGCGGTCCACCTCGTAGTTGTCCTTGCCGCCCAGCCAGTAGTTCCAGATCCGGGCGGTATGCGCGACCGTGGGGTCGATCGCGGTCTCGGGGTCTTCTGGATCGGGTGCGTCAACCGCCACGGGAAGCATCTCCTGTCATCTCCATGAGGCCGCTCGGCCCGAACCGATTCGCACCCGTAGTGTATTCGCCCAGCCCATGGTGATCCGGGCCATATCGGCCATTCGCGTGAATGGCATCGTCAGTAGGACCGGGGGAGACCCAGGACGTGCTGGCTGAGGAAGGCCAGCACGAGGTTGTTGCTCACCGGGGCGATCTCCAGCAGCTTGGTCTCCCGGAACTTGCGCTCGATGTCGTACTCGGCCGCGAACGCGTTGCCGCCGAAGGCGTGCATCGCGGCGTTGCCCGCCTCGGCCGAGGCCTGGGAGGCGAGCAGCTTGGCCATGTTCGCCTCCGCCCCGCACGGCTGGCCCGCGTCGAACAGCGCCGCCGCCTTGAACCGCAGCAGGCTTGCCGCCTCGACCCGGGCCCGGGCCTGGGCCAGCGGGAACGCCACCCCCTGGTTGGCCCCGATCGGCCTGCCGAACACCTCCCGCCGGGACGCGTACTCGCTGGCGCGATCGAGGAAAAACAGCCCATCGCCGATGGCCTCGCTGGCCAGGAGGCATCGTTCGGCATTGAAACCGTCGAGGACCTGCCGGAACCCGCGCCCTTCCACGCCGATGAGGTGGTCGGCCGGCACCCGCAGGCCGGAGAAGAACACCTGGTAGGTGTGGTAGTTGAACATCAGCGGGATGCGGCGCGTCTGCACCGCGCCGCCGGCCTCCCGCAGGTCGACAAGGAACAGCGACAGCCCGGCTGCGCGGTCGGACACGGTGGCCGGGCCGGTCCGGGCCAGCAGCAGCATCAGGTCGGTCTGCTCCGCCCGGCTGATGAACGTCTTCTGGCCGGTGACCACGTACTCCTCGCCGTCCCGCTCGGCGCGCGTGGCGATCTTGGTGGAGTCGGAGCCGGCGTCCGGCTCGGTGATCCCGAACGCCTGGAGCCGCAGCTCCCCGGCCGCCAGCGGCGGCAGCCAGCGCCGCTTCTGCTCCTCGCTGCCGTGCCTGGCCAGGGCGCCCATGGTGTAGAGCTGGGCGTGGCAGGCGTTCGCGTTGCCGCCGGAACGGTGGATCTCCTCCAGGATGATGCCCGCCTCGGTGACGCCCTGGCCGCCGCCGCCGTACTCGGCGGGGATGAGCACCGACAGCCAGCCGAGCCTGGTCATCGTCGCGACGAACTCCGCCGGGTAGGCGCCGTCCGCCTCCAGGTCGCGCCAGTACCGGCCGGGAAACTGGGCGCAGACCTCGCGCACCGCGTCCCTGATCAGTAGCTGGTCACCGGTCAGCGAGAAGTCCATGCGCGCTCCGGGCTAGCCCTGGTCCAGGCCGAGGATCCGGGCCGCGTTCTCGTGCAGCAACCGGCTGCGGGCCGGGTCGGGCAGGTCGAGGGTCTCCAGTTCGGCCAGGCACCGTTCCGGGGTCAGGAACGGGAAGTCGCTGCCCCACAGGAACTGCTCGGAAAGCCGGCCGCGCAGCTCGCGGACCAGCTCGGCCGGGATGCGCTTGGGCGACCACCCGGAGATGTCGATGTAGACGTTGGTCTTGTGCAGCGCCATGGCCACCAGTTCCATGTGCCACGGCCAGCCGAAGTGCGCGGCCACCACGGTCAGCCCCGGGTGCGCGGCCGCGACCGCGTCCAGCCGGATCGGGCGCGCGTAGTCAAGCCCGATGCCCTGGCCGCCGGGCTGGCCGGCGCCGATCCCGCTGGTCCCGGTGTGGAACAGGGCCAGCAGGCCGTGCCGTTCGCAGGCGGCGAAGACCGGCCGGTAGGCGGGGTCGTCCGGGGCGAACGCCTGGAGAGAGGGGTGGAACTTGACCCCGCGCAGCCCCAGCGCGGCGATGTTGGCGACCTCGGCGACCGCCGCGCCGCCCTTGTGCGGGTCCACCGAGCCGAGCCCGGTGAACACGTCCGGGTAGTCACGGCACGCGGCGGCGACGGTCTCGTTGGGCACCCGCGGCCGCCCTGTCGCGGTCTCGGCGTCCCAGGCCAGCAGCACCGCGCGCACATTCAGGCTGCGGTACCTGGCCGCCAGGCCGGCCAGCGACGCCCGCTGCACCGGGGAGCGGAAGTACGCCTCCGCCGCCTCCACATACCCGGCCATGCTGCCGTCCAGCCAGTCAGGTGTCGGCAGGTGCACATGGAAGTCGATCGCCCGGATGGTCACCCGGCTCATGGTAGCCAGCCGGCCTGGTTGTGATGCTGGGCGGCAGCCCTATGCCGCCGCCGCGCTAGCCCTGGGCGAGGCCGTCCCGCACCCGGCCCGCGACCGAGTCGAGTTCGTCCCGGCCCGGCCGCCGCCACTTCGCCCGGATCCGGAACCCGTCGCCGGGGGTGCGCGGGATCACGTGCAGGTGGACGTGGAAGACCTCCTGGAACGCCGCCTCGCCGTCGGCCAGGAACAGGTTCACCCCGTCGCACGGCAGGCCGGAGCCGCGCAGCGCCGCGGCCATCCGCTGGGCCACGGCGAACATGTGCCCGCCCAGGCCCGGGTCCAGGTCGGCCAGGTAGGGCGCGTGCGCCCGGGGGATCACCAGCAGGTGCCCGGCGGTCAGCGGCCGGATGTCCAGGAACGCGAGCACGGTCTCGTCGGAGTGCACCACGCTGGCCGGCCCGCGCCCGGCGACGATGTCGCAGAACACGCACCCCGCCGCGCCGGGTTGTGCCGTCATGCGGGCATTGTGCCGGACTCTGCCGGACGGGGGCGGCGGCCATGACTGGCTCCGGGCGCCGGCGCCGCGCAGTAGGCTGACCGAGGGGGATGGTCAGGGCGGGGCCCGGCCGGGGATGTCCCATGCAGTGTCAATCTGGAGCCGTGATTGATGCAGGCTGAAATCGATACGTCGAAGCCGCATGCCGCCCGCATGTACGACTACCTGCTCGGTGGCAAAGACCATTTCGCCATCGATCGCGAGACCGCGGAGAAGGGCATCAAGCTCATTCCCACCGGCCGCACCGCCGCCCGGGAGAACCGCACCTTCCTCGGCCGGGCGGTGCGCTACCTGGTGGCCGAGGCGGGCATCCGGCAGTTCCTGGACGTCGGGACCGGCCTGCCCAGCGCCAACAACGTGCACGAGGTGGCCCAGGCGGAGGCGCCGGAGTCCCGGGTGGTCTACGTCGACAACGACCCGATCGTGCTCGCCCATGCCCGGGCGCTGCTGACCAGCACCCCGCAGGGCCGCAGCGCCTATATCGACGCGGACCTGTGTGAGCCGGAGACGATCCTGGGCGCCCCGGCGCTGGCCGCGACGCTGGACATGACCAAACCGGTGGCGCTGATGCTGGTGGGCATCCTGCATTTCATCCCCGACGAACTGAACCCCGGGCGCGCCGTGGCCACGCTGGTGGACGCACTGCCGTCGGGCAGCTATGTGGCGGCCTCGCACGGCTCACCGGAGTTCAACCCCCAGGGCGCGGCGGCCTGGACCCGCACCTGGCGGGACAGCGGCGTGCCGTTCCAGCTGCGCACCACCGACGAGGTCGCCGACCTGGTGTTCCGCGGGCTGGACCTGGTGGAGCCGGGGCTGGTGGTGGTCTCGGAATGGCGGCCGCAGAGCGCCGACCCGCGGCCGCTGCCCGCGGAGGTGGCCGTTGTCGGCGGGGCCGCCCGGAAACCGTGATCCGCGGCGGGCTGGGTTGCCCCCTGGGCCAGCAGGGGCTTGCCGCCGGGGCTAGCACCCAGCACCTTGGCGGCGGGACACCCCGGCGGACGGGGGATCCTGGGTTCTCCGGGGCGGCCCGCCACCATCAGTCCAGCGCCAGCAGGTTGGGACCGGGTCCAGGAACCCTGACGGTTTCGTGTGAGGAAGCCGAACGGGGCGGCCCGCGGTCAGCTCCCGTCCAGCCGGACGTGGCAGGCCGCCGCGATGTCGGCCAGGTTGACCTGCTGCAGCAATGACTCGTGCCTGCGGTCGTTCGGGTCGAGGGTGCGCAGCGCCTGCAGGTAGGCGCGCCTGGCGGCGGTTCCGTCGCCCAGTGCGTCGTACGCCCGGCCCAGGGTGAACGCGGCGATGCAGAACGCGGGGTCGGCGCACAGCGCCTGGCGCAGCGCGTCCCTCGCCTTGGCGGGCTCGCCCGCTTCGAGCGCGACCAGGCCGTGCAGGAAATGCGCGTCGGCGTCCAGCGGGTGCGCCTCCACCAGCGACGCGGCATGCTCCAGCGCCCCGGTCCGGTCGCCCGAGGCGGCCGCGGTCAAGGTGGCGGTGAGCCGCTGATCGCGGGTCAGCACCCGCTGCCCGGTCGGCGCCGGCCCGCGCGGTGGTTCCCGCACCTCCTGGCCCAGCGCCCGGCGGGCGGGTTCGCGCGCTGGCCCGCGAGCCGGCTCCCCGGCCGCGGGCCGGGCCGGGCCGCCGACCCCGGTCAGGGCGCCGGCCCCGGTCAGGGTCCTGGTCCCGGTCAGGCCGGCGATCCCGGTCGGCGTGCTGGTTCCCGGCAGGGCGCTGGCCCGGGGCACCCGCGGCTCCCCGGTGCGGGCCGGGCTCACCTGCAGCACGTCCGCCGCTCCCAGCATGACCGAACCGCCGGGGCGCAGCGAGCCGGCGAGCAGCTCGGCCACCTGGCGGGCCAGCGCCGGCTCGAAGTAGATGAGCACGTTCCGGCACAGGACCAGGTCGAAGCGCGCCTCACCGGGCGGCGGGAACTGATCGTGGATGAGGTTGTGGCGGCCGAACCGGGCCAGCGAGCGCAGCCGGCCGGAGACGCTGTAGGTGCCATCGGCCTGCCGTTCCAGGTACCGCCTGCGGAGCTGCGGGTCCAGTGCCCGCACCGCCCGCGGCCGGTAACGGCCGGCGTCCGCGGCGGAGATCACCGCGCCGGAGATGTCGGTGCCGAGGATGTCCACCGGCGGCGCTCCGGGCGCGAACGCGCTGATCGCCAGCAGCGCCAGCGTGTACACCTCCTCGCCGGTCGCGCAGCCCGCGCTCCACACCCGGATGGTGTCCGAGCCCGCCGCGCGGGCCGCCCGGTGCAGCGCCCGCCAGTCAATGGTGCCGAGCTGGGGCATGTCCCTGGCGAAACTCGTCTCGTGCACCGTGACCTCGTCGATCAGGCGGTCCACCAGGCCAGGACCATAGACCGGGTCCTTGGTGGCGATCAGGTAATCCTCGGGCTTGAGCCCGGGCGCCGCGCGGCCCACCGCGAGGCGCAGCGCCGTCTCCCGGCCCGGTGGCACCGTCATGCCGGTCGTGCGATGGATGAGCGCGGCCAGCTCGGCGAGCGCTCCGGTCACCGCGGCACCCCCAGCGGCTGGTAGCTGAGCGCCTTCAGGCGTTGCATGATCTGGTCCGGTGGCAGCGCCAGGTTCACCCCGCGGTCGAACGCGGCCTTCGGCATGCCGTAGATCGCCGAGGAGGCCTCGTCCTGCGTGATCGCCAGGCCGCCCGCGGCATGGACGGCGGCCGCGCCGGCCGCGCCGTCGTTCCCCATCCCGGTGAGCACGATGGCCGCGCCGCGCCGCCCCGCCGCCGTGGCGATGCTGGTGAGCAGCATGTCGCCGGACGGGCGGTGGTGGCCCACGATCGTGGTCCGGTCCACCGACAACCGGCCATTCGGGTTGAGCACGAGGTGACCGCCCTCGGGGGCGATCCAGACGCCGGGGCCGGCCAGTTGCCCGTCCTCGGCGACGCGGACCGACAGCGGGCACTTCTGGTCCAGCCAGTGCGCGAGGCTCTCGGTGAACCCGGTGCTGATGTGCTGCACCACGAGGATCGGCACCGGGTAGCCGGCCGGCAGCCCGCCCAGTACCTGCGCCAGCACCGGCGGGCCGCCGGCCGACGAGCAGATCCCCACCGCCGACGCCACCCGGGGCAGGCCGGGGTCCGGCTGGTGGGCGGCCAGCCGGGCCCGTGGATGCCGGATGACGCTCGCATGGCTGATCACCCGGATCCGCTGCCGGAACGCGGCCCCCGCCATGCTCGACGGCTGCGCCAGATCAAGGTCATCCTTGGCCACGGCGTCGAGCGCCCCGGCCGCCAGCGCGGCCGCCGCCTTGTAGCTGCCCGGGCCCACATGTGACGACAGCACGATGATCGGCATCGGCCGGGTGCCCATGATCAGCTCGACGGCCGCCAGCCCGTCCATGCCCGGCAGCTCGATGTCCATCGTGATCAGATCCGGCCGCAGGCTGCGGATGGCGGTCAGCGCCTCCTCGGCGGTGCCGCAGACGCAGATCACGTTGATATCGCCGTCGTACTCCAGGGTCCGCCGCAGCGCAGCCGCGTAGATTCCGGAATCTTCGCAGATCAGGACGCTGGCAGCGGCCATCGCGTCACCGTCCGAGCAGTTGGTCGATCGTCGCCAGGAGCGCGCTCTGCTGGAAGCCCTGCTTGTCGATATAGGCGTCGACACCTGCCTCCATGCCCAGGCGGCGGTCCTCCTCCGAGCCCCGTGAGGTGACCATGACCACCGGCAGTGAGGAGCGGCGCTCGTCGGTACGGATCGCCCGGGTCAGCTCCAGGCCGCCGAGCCTGGGCATCTCCATGTCGGTGACCACGAGTTCAATCGCTTCGTCCTTGCCCAGGGCATCCAGCGCCTCGCGGCCATCGCTCGCGGTGACCACGTTGTGGCCGGCGGATTCGAGCACGCACCGCTGGAGTTCCCTGACGATGAACGAGTCCTCGACTACCAGGATCTTCGCTGGCTCGGCATGGGCGACAGATGCCGGGCCGGTCACCGGCCAGCCCGCCGCCGCGGTGCCGTCCTGGGCGGTCAGCAGACCCGTGCCGTCCGCGGCCCGGGGCCAGGCCGGGGCGTCCGCGGTGGGCGGTGCCGCCGTGGTGGCCGGCGCGGCCGCCCGGCTGGCGGGCGCCGGCTGGCCATGCCCGGCGGCCCGGGGCCCGGCCGCTGGCCGGGCCTGGGGGGGTGAGGCGGACAGTCCCCCCCTGGCGGTGCGGCGATGGCCCCGGATGAGCGCGCCCGGCTCGACCAGCAGCGCGATCCGCCCGTCGCCGAGAATGGCGGCGCCGAGATACCCGCTCACCCCGGCCAGTAGCGGGCCGAGCGGCTTGACCACGACCTCTTCCTCACCGAGCAGGCCGTCGCACGCCGCGGCCAGCCAGCGCCCCTCCGCGGTGAGGACCAGGGCCGGTGGCTTGGGCGGCAGCGGCGGGGCATCGGCGCCGATGACCGCCGCGAGGTCGACGACCGGCAGCGACCGCCCGCGCAGGTCCACCGAGACCCGGCCCTGCAGCGTCGTGGTCGCGTCCACCGTCACCACCTCTTCCACCCCGGCGATCGGCAGGCCGTAGACCGCCCCGCCGCGCTGGATGAGCAGCACCTTGAGCAGCGCGAGCGCGACCGGAAGCAGCAGGCTGACCGCCATGCCGTGACCCGGCTCGCTGCTCACCTCGAACCTGCCGCCGAGCGAGTGCACGTGCGCCTTGACGGCGTCCAGGCCCACGCCCCGGCCGGCCAGGTCGGTCACCTCCCCGGCCGTGGAGAACCCGGCGCGGGACAGGACGTCGGCGAGCGATCCTTCCTGCCGTGCCTCCTCGACGATCTCCGGGGATACCCCGCGCCCGTCGTCGGAGACCGTGATCTCCACCAGGCCGCCCCGTGGCTCGGCCTTCAGCTCGATGCGGCCGCAGGAGGGCTTGCCGGCCCGCTCACGTTCCTCGGGAGGCTCGATGCCGTGGATCACCGAGTTGCGGAGCAGGTGGGTGAGCGGCTCGGACAGGCTTTCCAGGATCACCCGGTCAAGCTCGGTCTCCGCGCCGACGACGGCGAACTCGACCTCGCGCCCGATCGACCTGGCAAGGTCACGGACGGCACGCGGCAGCGGCCCGGTGATCATGGAAACGGGGAGGGTCCGCATCCCCACCGCCGAGTCCTTGAGTTCGCCGAGCATCCGCTCGCCGGCGCCGAGTTCGTCCGCGGCGTCCGTCGGCAGCCCTTCGGCCGCGCCGAGCGCGTGCGCCAGCCGGCGCCGGTCCTGCATCACCTCGCCGACGAGGTCGAGCAGGTGGTCGATCTTCTCGGCCGGCACGCGCACCGAGCGCCGCCCGGCGTCCTGCAGGCGGGCCGCCGTGGCCGTGGAGTGCGCCGCGGTGGCGGGCGGCGATGCCCCCCCGGCCGGTGGCTGGCCCGCCGTGCCCGGCAGCGGTGCCGTAGGCTGCGCCGCGGCCGCCGCCCCAGCAGGTGCGGGGTGCTGCGCGGAGGCCGGCTGCTGTCCGGGTGTGGCCTGCTGCGCGGCGGCACCCTGTTGCACGGGCGCTGGCTGGCCGGCGTCCGGCGGCGGTGCCGTTGCTCCGGCCGGGACGCCTGGTGCGGCGGGGATTGCTGGCGCGCCGTTGCCCAGGCCAAACGCGGGGCGCGGCGGCGGGAGGCTGGCCGGCCTGCCGGTGCCCGCCCTGCCCGCCCAGGAGCCACCGGCTGCCAGCGGCGGCGCCCCCGGATCGGCCGCACCCGCGGCGGCCCCCGGCCCGGCCTGAGCCTCACCGCCGGGCGCGGACCCGCTGCCGGGCGTGGACCCGCTGCCGAATGCGGACCCGCTGCCGAGTGCGGACCCGCCGCCGGACGCGCCGGGCATCGCGGCATCGGCATCCGCGCTCCCCGGGACGGCGCCCTCGGCCGTCCCCTCGGTCCCGGTGCCCGCCCCTGTTTCGGTCCCTGCCCCTGCTGCTGCCCCTGCCCCGGCGCCGACGCTTCCGGCCTCCAGCGCGGCGCGGCTGACCTTGAGTTCGGCGATCAGGCTGTCGAACGGCTCGGCCGCCCCCGCCACCCGCGCGCGCAGCGCGGCGGTGGCGCGCAGCAGCGGCGCGGCGAGGTCAGGGTGGAAGGCCCGCTGGACCCGTGCCACGGCCAGGATGTCCTCGGCGGCGTGCGCCAGCGCGGCGATGTCGCTGAAGCCCAGGATCCCGGCGGCGCCCTTGATCGTGTGCGCGTTGCGGAACAGTGCGTCGATCGTGTCCGGAGGCACGTTCCCGGCCTCGGCCGCCAGCAGGGCGGTGTCCATGTCGTCCAGCCGCTCCGTGGTCTCGTCCTGGAACAACTGGAGAAGCTCGGCGTCGGCGTCGGGCATGATCATGCCGGGACCCCCAGTGCGTCCATCACCGCAGGCATGTTCAGCACGCCGATCAGGTCACCTTCTTCCAGCATCGTGCCGAGCAGCAGGGCGGACTCGGCCTCCTCGGCCGGGTCCGCGAACTCGCCGACCTCGGTGACCTCGTCGATGGCCAGGCCCGCCTGGCGCCCTTCCGACTCGGCCACCAGCAGCCGGCCCGGCGGCTCGGTGCGGCGGGTACCGAGCAGTGCCGCCAGGTCGATGACCGGGAGGATCTTGCCGCGCAGGTTGCGCACCCCGAGGATCTCCCGTGGTGCCCCCGGGACCGGGGTCACCTCACCAAGGCCGGCGACCTCGAGCACGTTCAGTACCGAGACCGCGTAGGCCTCCTCGGCCACCCGGAAGCGCACATAAGCGTTCATGGGCGGATTCCGGGATCCTGGCCAGCGGAAGCGTCTCCGCGGCGCTCACCGATATCCCGGCGCGCGGGCTCCTGGCCGGCGGCGCGGGCCGCCGGGGCACGGGACCGGGCGCGCTGGGCGGCGCCGTGGCGGCGGGCCGGGTGCCCGGCTCATCCTCGGACAGCACCGCCTCGATCTCGTCCACGAGCGACTCGAGCCGCTCGGCGGTGGTGGCCCGCTGGGCGAGGTCGCTGGCGAGCTGGTCGGCACCCTGGCGGATTTGCAGGATCGCCGCGTCCGCCTGGTCGGCGGCGGTTTTTTGCTGTTGGGCGGCGAGCAGGGATTCCTCCAGCATGGTGGCGGTGGAGGTCATCAGCTCGCCGACCTCGCGGGCCTGGCGGGTGCCTTGCTCGGTGGCCATGATGGTCGCGTTG
>WNGG01000469.1_pt1 | contig 70186 bp, 68 predicted proteins | sample 5400661 | NCBI WGS metagenome assembly WNGG01 (sample SAMN13153372, study PRJNA577476) | soil metagenome | isolation source: 100 cm soil or saprolite under Garry oak tree replicate 1 | place: USA:California | collected 2016-06-15
AACACCGAGATGACCGTGCGGTTGATCGCCCCGATCGCGATGACCGAGGGGCTGCGGTTCGCGATCCGTGAGGGTGGCCGCACCGTGGGTGCCGGCCGCGTCATCAAGATCCTCAAGTAGAAGGGCACGGCGACCCGCGCGGGCGCCGGCGCCCCAGCGCCTGAGCGAGGACCCCGGCCGTGGCCGAGGGCCGGGGTCTGCGCACGGCGACGAAAGTCGCGTAGGCTCCTGTTCAGTAGCTAGGACGGGGGCTTAGGGAAGGACTTCACGATGGCGACCACCGACACCAGACCAAAGATCACGCTGGCCTGCACAGTCTGCAAGCACCGCAACTACACCACGGTCAAGAACCGGCGGAACGATCCCGACCGCATCGAACTCAAGAAGTACTGTCGCTGGTGCGGCCGCCACACGGCCCACCGCGAGACGCGCTAGCGTCCAACCGAGAGAGCCCGGCCTCGCGCCGGGCTTTTGTTGGTGGCCGGCGGTGGCGGCGCCGTCCGGAGCCGCCGGGGTCGCTTGCCGGGCCGCCTGGTGCGGGCTAGCGTCGATCATCCAACGCCGTCGACGAGAGCGAGCCGTCCATGCCGCTGAACCAGGCCCTGCTCGGCAAGGAGTACCCGCCGGTCCGCTACGAGGTCGGGCGCGAGAAGCTCCGCGAGTTCGCCGAGTCCGTGGGCGAGACCGATCCTGTCTATCACGACGAGGAGGCGGCGCACGCCGCCGGCCATCCCGACATCCCAGCGGTGCCGACCTTCCCGATCGTGCTCACCAGGCGGGTCGGCCAGAAGGTCTACGAGGACCCCGACCTGGGTCTGGACTATTCGCGAGTCGTCCACAGCGAGCAGGAGTTCACCTACCATCGCCCGATCTTCGCCGGCGACCGGTTGCTGGCGGCCGGCCGGGTCGCCGCCGTGCAGGTCAGGGGTCGCCACGAGCTGCTGGCGATCGAGACGAGGGTGACCACCGAGGAGGGCGAGGCCGTGTGCAGCGCCGTGGTGACGCTGATCGCCCGAGGAACCGCGGCGGCCGAGCCCGCCCCCGCGGCGCCCCTCGCGCCCGAGGCCTCGGCCGAGCCGGATCCGGGAGCCTCCGCCGAGCCCACCGGGGGGTCGGCATGACCGCCGCCGAGGTCACGCCCGGCCAGAAGCTCGACCAGGTCGTCCAGACCATCGAGCGCGCCGACCTCGTCAGGTACGCGGGGGCGTCCGGCGACTTCAACCCGATCCATTGGAACGACGAATGGGCCCGATCCGTCGGCCTTCCCGGGGTGATCGCCCACGGCATGTTCTCGATGGGCGTGGCCGCGCGGATGATCTCGGCCTTTGCCGGCAACCCCGCCGCCATCAAGCGCCTGCGGGTGCGGTTCTCCGCGATGATCCAGCCCGGCCAGACCCTGACCGTCTCCGGCGAGGTCGCCGGCGTCGACGGCGACCTCGTGCGGATCCGCTTCTGGGGCGAGGACGAGAACGGCAACCGGGTGGTCTCCAAGGGGGAGGCAGAGCTGGAGCTGGCATGACCGCCGGAGCGTCATCGCCACCGCCCTCCGTGCTGGACCTGGTCTCCGAGCGCCAGGCGGCCCGCGAGCGGCGGGACTTCGCCCGCGCCGACGCCCTGCGCGACCAGGTGCGCGCGGCCGGCTGGCTGATCCGGGACACCGCCGCCGGCGCCGATCTGGTGGAGGCCCCCGAGTGGGAGCCGCTGGACCCCGCCGGCATCACGGCGCGCTGGGACGAGCCCGACCAGCACGAGGTCTCCGTGATCGTCCATGTGCTCGGCTGGCCCGAGGACGTGCGCCGCGCGGTGGCCTCGCTGGCTTCCCACTGCGCCGCGACCGACTACGAGGTCGTGCTGGTGGACGACGGCGCCGGCGCCGAGGTCGGCCGGGCGCTCGAGGACCTTGCCGCCACCGACGGCAGCGTCGAGGTGCTCCACCTGGACCCGCCGGTCGGCTTCGGCGCGTCCATGAACCTCGCCATGGGCCAGGCGACCGGGCGGGTCCTGGTCTGGCTCGACCCGCACGTCGAGGCCGCCGGCGACCTGCTCGGCCCGCTGCTGGCGGCGCTTGCCGAGCCCGAGGCCGGCCTGGCGGGCGGCTGGGGCGTGGTCTCCCACTCGATGCTGGACTTCGAAGCGGACGACGGCCCGGAGGTCGATGCGATCGAGGGCTACCTGCTCGCGGTGCCGCGCCGGATCGCCGCGCAGGTGCCGCTCGACCCAAGGCACCGCTACTACCGCAACGCCGACCTCGATTTCTCGTTCGCCGTCCGCGATCTGCACGACGGCTCGCGGCGTCTGCGGGCGCTGCGGGTGGAGGTGCCGGCGCGGCGGCACCGCCACCGCGCCTACCACGAAACCGACCCGGTGCAGCGCGAGCGGGCCTCCAGGAAGAACTACAACCGGTTCCTGGAGCGCTGGAAGCGCCGCACCGACCTGCTCACCCGGGGGTTCACCGGCTACCACCGTCATCCGCCCGAACCTGGGACAGGCACCTGACCGCGGGGTAGGATCGCGTGATCGTGCACTCGTGCGCGATCTGGAGTCGCCGGCTGGTAACCCGGGCGCCATGTTCGGGGTCTAACGTTCACAAATCGCAAGGGGACCGAGGTGGAGGTCGACCGGGAGCTCGTCGAAGCCGCCCAGGCCGGAGATCGCTGGGCGCTCGAAGAGCTGGTGCGCCAGACGCACCGGAGCGTGTACACCTGCGCGCTCCGGCTGGTTGGCAACCCGGACGACGCCGCCGACGTCACCCAGGACGTTTACCTTCGGGTGGTGCGCAAGCTGGGCGGCTTCCGGCACGAGGCCTCGTTCACCACCTGGCTGAATCGGGTGACGACGAACGTGGCCATGAGCAGCTTGAAGCGCCGGACGCGGCGGATCGCGGTCGAGGGGGCGGTGGTCCCCGTCGAGGCCCGCGACCCCTCGCCCGACCCTGCCGAGCGGGCGGAGGCAGTCGCGCTCGCACGCCGGCTCGAACAGCTCGTGGCCGCGCTCCCCGAAGGGCAGCGCCAGGTCCTGGTGCTGCGCGACGTCTACGGACAGTCGACCGACGAGGTGGCAACCGCGATGGGGCTCACGCCAGGAGCTGTCAAGGTGCGCCTGTTTAGGGCGCGGGAACGGCTCAAGGCTCAACTCGAAGCCGTGGAGGGCGGCCAGGTGGTCGCGCTGGCAGGGCGCAGGCGCGCGTCCGGGCGGAGGTCGTGATGGGCTGCCACGACGTGCGTCCGCTGCTGGCGGCTCGCGTCGAGGAGCTGAGCCCGCTGGAGGCCCGCATCCGCGCCGAGCACGTCGCCACCTGCCCGCGCTGCGCGGCCGAGGCCGCCGCCTACGGCAGGGTCGTGCAGGCGCTGGCCGCCATGGCCGCGCTGGAGGCCGAGCCGATCGCCGGCACGCTGGAACGCGCTCTGGCCGCGGTCGACCGGCGCCGAGCGCTGATGACCGATCCGCGGCTGGCAATGGTCGCGGCGGGTTCCGCCGGCGCGCTGGTCGCCACCGTCGTGGTCGCCCGTGCCCTGCGCCAGCGCCGCCGCGCACCGGGCCGGCCGAGCCCTGTCCCCAGCCTGGTCGGCCTGGCGGCTCCCGCGCTGATCCGCGCCAAGTAGCCCCCGCAGCGGCCCGGCGCCCGCTAGCACACGAACGGCCGCCGGCGGCTCGGCAGCATGATCGCGACGTCCTGGTGATGCCGGCCGGCGAAGTCCACCACGTGGGCCGGGTAGCCGAGGTTGATCGGGAACATGTCGTAGTGCATCGGCACCAGCAGGCCGGCCCCGACGGTGGCGGCGAACCTGACGGCCTCGCGGGGGTCCATGTTCCCGACGATGTTCTGCGCCTCGCGGTAGTGGTCGCGTCCGTTGACCGGCAGCAGGGCGACGTCCGGCGCCAGCCTGGCGAGGCGATCCTGTAGCTCCTCGTCGGCCAGCGTGTCGCCCGCGTGGTAGATGCGGACGCCCTCCGCCTCGACGACGAAGCCCAGGTAGCGGTACAGCCCGCCCGACAGCTCCCGCCCGAAGGAGTAGGCGTCGGCCACGTCGACGCCGTGCACGGCGGGCAGCGGGTGGATGGTCACGCCGTCGAGCTCGAACGGCTCGTCCGGCTGGGCGCCGATCACCCGATCGGGGAGGATCCCCAGCGCCGTGACCCGCTCCACCAGCGGCGTGGGCACCACCACCCTGGCCTCCGGCGACGCCGCCGCCAGGGCCGGCAGGCTCTCGGCGTCGAAGTGGTCGATGTGCTCGTGGGAGCACAGGATCGCCGCGACGCCGGTCGCCTGCTCCGGCGCGAAGGCGGGCGGGCTCAGCCGCTCCGGGTGGCGCGCCAGGAAGGGGTCGAGCAGCAGCGTCGTCCCGCCGGCCCGCAGGGCGAAACCGGCCTGGCCGAGCCACCACAGCGCGGCCTGCCCCGGCGCCAGCTCGATGCCCTCCAGGTCAGCCGGAGTCCTGATCGGTGCCGCCACGTCGGTCCTCCTCCTCGAGTGATGCCCGGTCCGGTCCTGTGTAGGTGGCCCGGGGCCGTATCGGGATGCCCCGCTGGTACTCCTCCAACCCGTGCGCCAGCCAGCCCGCCGCCCGGGCGACGACGAAGATCGCCTCGCCGGCGCCGGCGATCATGCCCGCCATGCTTGCCAGTGTGGCGAGCGCGAAGTCCACGTTCGGCTCGGGCAGCCGGCGCCGCCGGGCGGCCGCCAGGACCGCCTCGGCCACCGCCAGCCGGTCCGCGAGCGTCGGGCGCTCCACGGCCGCAGCGCGGAGGCGCTCCAGCAGATGGTCCGCCCGCGGGTCGCCGTCCTTGTAGACGAAGTGCCCGAACCCGCGGATGCGCTCGCCGCGCCGCAGTCGCTCGCCGACCGCCCTGGCCGCCCGCTCCGGCCGCCCCGCCTCGGCCAGCAGGGCCTCGATGTCCAGCGACGCGCCGGCGTGCAGCGTGCCGCTGGCGACCGCCAGCCCGGCGGAGACTACCGCGTAGGGATCCGCCCGCACCGACGCCGCCGCCCGGGCCGCCACGGTCGAGGCGGCCAGCTCGTGGTCGGCCATCAGCACCATGGCGGTGTCCAGCGTCCGGAGCAGCGGCGGGTCCGGGGCCGCGGGCGTGAGCTTGCGCCACAGCCGCTCGGCGATGCCCGCCCCGGCCCGCGATGACGCCCCGGTCGCCGGCGCGGCGTCGGGAAGGCAAGCGACCATCCCGGCGATCAGGCTCTGCCCGGCGGCGACCACCGCCGGCGGGTCGAGCTGGAGCCGCAGCTCGTCGGTGGTCGCCATCGCGGCGATGATCACCCGGAGCCGTTCGAGCGGCAGGGTGTCGGGCGGCAGGACGGCCTGGGCCGCCCGCCCGACCTCCACGGCGCTCTCGTCGGCGTGCCAGTGCGGCGCGGCGGGCAGCTCGCCGGTCCACAGCCAGTGCGCCACCTGCTCGAAGGACCGGTCGCGGGCCAGCTCGGTCGCGTCCACCCCGCGGTAGCGGTACCGCCGGCCCTGGATCGAGGTGATCGCCGAGGTGACCCCCAGGCGCGCGGCGGCCCCGCCCGGCGGCTGGCGCGAGCGCTCGGCGAGCCGCTCGACCTCGGCCGGGTCGAACCAGCTCCGGCGCCCGTCCGGGGAGCGCTGCCTGCGCAGGAGCCCTCGGCTGACGTAGGCGTAGAGGGTCTCGGGCTTCACCCCGAGCCGCCTGGACGCCTCCGCCGTGCTGAGCAGACCCTCGGCCGGCCGGGCCGTCTCCGTCATGGAACGAGCTCCTATAGTTGATCGACCGATCAATGTTGACCGTATGGGCAACACTCGTCAACCTTGAGGGCGCCGTACCAGCTTCTTCGTGGAGTCGCCGATGCCAGCCGTTCATTTCCTCGACGTGACCAACCGCGACGGGGTGCAGACCGCCCGGATCAACCTGTCGAAGTTCGGCAAGACGATGGTCAACCTCTACCTCGGCAAGCTCGGCGTGAGCCAGTCCGAGCTGGGCTTTCCCTTCCTCTTCCACGAGGTCCCCTACGTGCGCGCCAACCTCGCCCTTGCCAAGGCCGGGGCGTTCGGCGACCTCAAGCTGTCGGGTTGGGCGCGTGCGGTGGTCGCCGACGTGGAGCGGTCGGCGCCGCTCGGGCTCGAGCACATGAACCTCTCGATCTCCACCTCCGATCAGATGATCCGGCACAAGTTCCAGGGTCGCCTGGACCGTGCCTCGATCCTCGAGGAGATGACCGCCGCGGCGCGGGCGGCCAAGCGGGCGGGGGTCGCGACACTCGGGGTCAACGCCGAGGACGCCTCCCGCACCGACGACGGCTATCTGCTGGAGTTCGCGCAGGCGGCCAGGGAGGCGGGCGCCGACCGGGTGCGCTACTGCGACACCATCGGCGGTGACAGCCCGCCGCGCATCCGCGAGCGCTTCGCCAACCTTGCCGCCAGCGCCGGCATCGCCCTGGAGACGCACTGCCACAACGATCTCGGCATGGCGGTGGCGAACTCGGTCGCGGGCGCGCTCGGCACGCTGGATGCCGGCAGGGACGTGTGGGTGAACACCTGCGTCAACGGCATCGGCGAGCGGGCCGGCAACGCCGACCTGCTCAGCACCATCCTCGCGTTCCAGCATGCCTTCGGCGTCGCCGGCCGGGCGCGGGTCGCCGACGCGCTCGACCTCTCGTGGGCACGTCGCTTCACCCTCTGGGCCAGCTACGCGTTCGGCCAGCCGCTGCCGATCGGCCAGCCGGGCGTTGGCCGCAACGCCTTCGCGCACGAGTCGGGCATCCACGCCGACGGCGCGCTCAAGGACCGTCACAACTACGAGCTGTACGACGACGAGACGCTCGGGCCATTCCCGCACGACTGGCACACGACCGAGGGCAGGGTGGTCCTGACCGGGGAGTATGGTGGCAAAGCGGGCTTCCGCCACGTCATGGACGGCCTCGGCGTCCAGGTCGGCCCCGCCGACGAGGAACTGGTCTTCCAGCTCGTGCAGCTCACCAACGCCGCCACCGGCCGCCCGCTCTGCGACGACGAGCTGCGCCTGCTGGCGACCTACCCGCACGAGCTTGCGCTGCTCTACCCCGGGCAGCTCGCATAGCCGCGTGGTCTGGCGGTTGTGCCCTTGTCGGCCGTGCTTGGTAGTCTGGAGGTGCTGGTGACCGGGCCTCGGGGTGAGCGCACCTTGAGTGGGTCGGATGCCGACCCCTATACTCAGTGGGCTTTGGGCTCGGGCCCGATGCTCTCACCCCGTAGGCCAGTAGCTCAATTGGTAGAGTCCCGGTCTCCAAAACCGGTGGTTGGGGGTTCGAGTCCCTCCTGGCCTGCCAGCCCCTTGTCCAACGATCCGAGGATGTAGCTCGTCACGGACAAGGGTCGGTCGACGAACGCGGCGCCGCCCGGCGCGAGGAGCAGGGCTTGCGATGAACAGGGAAACCAAGCGAGCGATGGCTCGCCAGCAGCGCACCACCGATCAGGCGGCGCGCCTGCAGCAGTTGCGCAAGCAGCAGAATGCCCGCCAGCAGACCGCCAGGGCGAGCAGGGACGCCGTGGTGGGGGGCCGTCGAGCGCGGCTGCGCGGGCTGGGCAGCTTCGGTGGCGAGGTCGTCACCGAGTTGCGCAAGGTGAACTGGCCCGACCGTCGCACCGTCACTGGCTATACCGTGGTCGTCCTGGTCTCCGTGACCGTGATCACGGCAATCATCTTTGGGCTGGATACGCTGTTCGGGAAGCTCGTCATCGCGATCTTCGGCAGCTAGCCTTCCGGAACCACCAGGAGTGTTATGAGCACCGAGACCGATACCGACATCGTTTCTGAGGAGACCACCAGCGAGGAGTTCGGCTCCGGCGACTGGTACGTCGTCCATACCTACGCGGGCTACGAGAACAAGGTCAAGGCCAACCTCGAGAGCCGCATCTCGTCCATGAACATGGAGGAGAAGATCTTCGAGGTCGTCATCCCCATGGAAGACGTCATGGAGATCAAGGGCGGCAAGAAGCAGGTGGTCTCGCGCAAGGTCTTCCCCGGCTACCTGCTGGTCCGCATGTACCTCGACGACGACTCCTGGTACGTGGTCCGCAACACACCCGGGGTCACCGGCTTCGTCGGGTCCGGCGCCAAGCCGACGCCGCTCTCCGAGAAGGAAGTCGCCAAGATCCTCGAGACCAAGCCGGTCGAGAAGCTCAAGCCGCGCGTCGAGTGGCAGGTCGGCGAGTCGGTCACCGTGACGTCGGGGCCGTTCGCTCAACTGCCCGGCACGATCGCCGAGATCAACCCGGACCAGCAGAAGGTCAAGGTGCTGGTGTCGATCTTCGGCCGCGAGACCCCGGTCGAGCTTTCGTTCGACCAGGTGCAGAAGCTCTAGACGAGTCAAGGGAGCAAGCAGGCAGATGCCACCTCAGCCAACCCGCCAGCCAACCCGCCGCCGTCGTGTGGCGGCGGTAATCAAGATCGAGCTCGCGGCTGGCCAGGCCACGCCGGCCCCGCCGGTCGGCACCGCGCTCGGCCCGCACGCCGTGAACATCATGGAGTTCGTCAAGCAGTACAACGCCGCCACGCAGGCGCAGGTCGGCAACGTGGTCCCGGTGGAGATCACCATCTACGAGGACCGCACCTTCAGCTTCGTGCTGAAGACCCCGCCAGCGGCGGTGCTGCTGCGCAAGGCCGCCGGCGTGGAGAAGGGCTCGGCCGAGCCGCACAAGCAGAAGGTCGGCAGCGTCACGCGGGACCAGGTCCGCGAGATCGCCGAGACCAAGATGCCGGACCTCAACGCGCGCGACATCGAGGGCGCGATGAAGGTCATCGAGGGCACCGCGCGCTCGATGGGCATCACCGTGGCGAGCTGACGCTCGCCGCCCGTCGTGGCCAGGGCGGGGGAAGTCCCCGGTCCCGGCCGCGACAAGACGTGGGAGGGGCAGGACAGCCTGCCCCGCCGGACCACAGGAGGAATCGCATGAGCGGTAAGAAGTACGCCGAGCTGGCCAAAAAGGTCGACCGGAGCCGGCTCTATCCCCCCTTCGAGGCCCTCGACCTCGCCAAGGCCACCAATCCCGCGCGCTTCGACGCCACCGTCGAGGTCGCCTTCAAGCTCGGGGTCGACCCGCGGCGCGCCGACCAGATCGTCCGGGGCACGGTCTCGCTGCCGCACGGCACCGGCAAGACGATCCGGGTGGCCGTCTTCGCCGAGGGCGAGGCCGCGCGTCAGGCCGAGGAGGCCGGCGCCGACGTGGTCGGCGGCCGCGACCTCGTCGAGCGGGTGCAGGGCGGTTTCCTCGACTTCGACGCCGCCGTGGCGGTGCCGGAGATGATGGGCCAGGTCGGCCGGCTGGGCCGCATCCTCGGCCCCCGCGGGCTGATGCCGAACCCGCGCGCCGGCACGGTCACCCCCGACGTGGGCAAGGCGGTCGCCGACATCAAGGCCGGAAAGCTCGAGTACCGCACCGACCGCTGGGGCAACGTCCACCTGGTGCTCGGCAAGGCCTCCTTCCCGACCCAGGCGCTCGCCGAGAACTACCAGGTCGTGGTCGACGAGGTCGTCAGGGCCAAGCCGGCCGCGGCCAAGGGCCGCTACATCAAGGGCATCACCGTCTCGACCTCGATGGGGCCGGGGATCAAGGTCGACCCCTCGCAGACGCGCAACGTCGCCGCCCAGGCACGGACCGCGTAGCGCCGCCGGCGCCCGACGCTGCCGCCGATGTCGCACATGGACTGGCACCTCGGCTGGTGGGCCCCGCAGCCATTGGCGGTCGAGCCCACCGACATCGTCGACCCGCACGTCCATGGTCCCCTCCTGGCCGCCGCCGGCGACGGAGCCCCACTCGACCCGCTCGGCCAGGCGCGGCTGGACGCGCTCAAGGCGGCCGGCCTGGCCACGCCCAAGGGCCGGCCGCGCTTCCCGGTCGCCCGCGCCGAGCAGGCCGACGCGCTCCGCGCGGCCAGCGGCGACCTCGGCAGCGCCATCGCCCGCCTGGTCGCCGGGGAGTGGAGCAGGATCGAGGTCGAGTACGAGCCGATCCGGACCACCGTGCCCGGGGCCGGCGCGCCGGCCGTCGCCTTCCTGGTGGTCGGCGGCCTGGTGCTGGACGTCGGCGTCCGGCGGCTGCTGCGGCTGGAGGGCCTGGCGGCCCCACCCTTCGGCAGCGCCTTCGTATGGCTCGCGGAAGGGGAGAGCCACGCGGTCGCCGGCGCCTGGTCGGCCCGGGTCACCAGCCTGCCGGGGCGTGGGCACCTGATCCGCTTCGGCCGCCCGGACGCCTCCCACTGGGGGCTGGCAGCGGTCGACCCCGAAGCCGCCCCCGCGCTCCCCGCCTCGCGGGAGCCCGGGATCCGCGCGCTCTGCGAAGGCATCGGGTGGTCGGTGGTCCGCCTGGTCGCCGACGCCCTGCCAGGGTTGGACCCGGTCCGTCGCCGCATCCCCGGCGCTGACGACGAGGGCGCCTTCCGCTCCTGGTCGTACGCGCTCGCCGTCGACGCCGCCCTCGACAACCTCTCCGCCCGCGGACTCCTCGCCCCACCAATCGAAGGCGTCGTCTCCATCCGCGTCGCCGACCCCGCCCTCGCCGGGCTCTAGCCCCTCGGCCTCGCCGCCGGAGCCGGGGGGGTCTCCCGCCGGCGGGCCGGCCCCGCCCGGGCCGGCCCTGTCGGCCGGGGGGCCGGGCTCAGTGATCGGCGAGGGTGTGTGTCCCGGGCTCGGCGGGGCGATACCGCTGTGGTCGCAGCAGGGATGGAGGATCGTGGATGTCGGCGCCGTCGGCGCCCGGTGGAGAGCCAGGGACGATCAGGATGCGGCGGGTGCGCCCCACGGGCTCGAGCCCGCCCGTGGTGCTCACGTCGGCCAGCCAGCGGCCGCGCTCGAAGCCCCGGTCGAACTGGCGAGCCGCCTCGTCGCCAATGCGGCGAGCCGCCCACAAGGCCATGGATGCGCAGCCAACGACCAAGCCGACAAATAAACCGATCATGACCGAAATGGCCATCATTTCCCTCCTTCGGACGATTGGGACTCTCGCCCGCTTCAAGGTTTTCGCATCCTACAACCTTGTCAAGTAGGTTGCTCTCGGTTATCCACAGCCCCCCCTGCAGCGGGCTTGCCGTGTGCGACGGGGGCGGGCCCGCCCGGCGCGCGCTCGCGGACCCTCGCCGCCGCCGGGGGGCGCCCCGCCCCGCTGGCGCAGTTCGTTTGACGGGAGATCGGAGCGGTCGCTACGCTCACCAGGCCGAAGACCGTCCGGTTGCCGATGGCACGAAGGTCCGATCGGCCGGACCGGGATCCTTTCGAGCGGTTCCCGAGCCGACCTTCGGACGCCGGCGCAGGCGACGACCCACCGTGGGTCCGGAACCGCACGGGTTGCCGGGCGCACCGGATGGGGCGGCTCCGAGAGCGGGGCCACCCGGGCGGGTCGGAGCACGTCGCGTGGCAGGGTGCACGGGCGGTCCGAGGACCGTCCGTTTTTTGTTGCGCCCGAACACCGGTGACGGTGCGGGTCCGGATCGAAACGAGGTGAGGCCGTGCCGAACGCGAGCAAGGTCGCCGAGGTCGAAGCCATCAAGGGATATCTCAACGGCTCGGTGGCCGCGCTGCTCACGGAGTACCGCGGGCTCAAGGTCAAGGACATGGGTGAGCTGCGGGATTCCCTGCGCGGCTCACAGACCGACTACCGGGTGCTCAAGAACACCCTGACCGGCATTGCCGCGAGCGAGGCGGGCTACCAGGAGCTCCTGCCGCTGATCGACGGGCCGACCGCGGTGGCGTTCGTGCACGGGGACCCCGTCCAGGCGGCCAAGGACCTGGCCGAATTCGCGCGCACCCATCCAGCCCTGGTGGTCAAGGGTGGCGTGCTCGACGGAAGGGTCGTGGACGCGGACTCGGTGCGCCAGCTCGCCACGCTGGAGTCGCGCGAGGTGATGCTGGCGCGCCTGGCCGGCATGTTCCAGGCGTCCCTGCAGCGGACCGCCATCATGCTGGCGGCGCCCCTGCGCCAGGTGGCGACGATGGCCACCGCCCTGCGCGACCAGCGCCAGGAGGCCGAGGGCACCACCAGCCAGGCCGAGGCCGCCGCGGCACCCGTCCCCGACGATGAGGGCCCACCTGCCGAGCAGGGCGAGGCCGACGAGACCACCGCGGAGTAGCGGAGGAGCGCGGAGCAGCGACCAGCACAGGATCAGACGACCAGCAGGACTGAGGAGCAAGGAGAGCCACCAATGGCCAAGATTTCGAGCGACGACCTCCTGGACGCCTTCAAGGAGATGACCCTCCTTGAGCTGTCCGAGTTCGTCAAGCAGTTCGAGGAGACCTTCGGCGTCTCCGCGGCGGCCCCCGTCGCGGTGGCCGGCCCGGCCGCCACCGGCGCGGGCGTGGCCGCGGTCGAGGAAGAGGAGGAGCAGACCGAGTTCGACGTCGTGCTGAACGCGGCGGGCGACAAGAAGATCCAGGTCATCAAGGAGGTCCGGGCGCTCACCAGCCTCGGGCTGAAGGAGGCCAAGGACCTGGTCGACTCCGCGCCCAAGGCCGTCCTCGAGCGGGTTCCCAGGGAGCAGGCCGACAAGGCCAAGGAGCAGCTCGAGGCGGCTGGCGCGAGCGTCGAGCTCAAGTAGCCCAGCAGCCTTCAACTGAAGGTGACGGCCCCTGAAACCGCAGGTGACAGGGGTCGTCGCCTTCTGAGGTCTTGACAGTCTCCCGCGGCCGGGCCACACTCCCGCTCATCTAGACGAAGTGAGGTGCAGACGCAAGTCCTCAGTTCGGGGTTGACAGCAGTGTAGAGCGCAGCTACACTGCTCTTTCGCATGTCTTCGCACGCCTTTGACCCAGCCGCCTCAGGCCGCTTCGGCGTGCCCGCATTCCAATTTACCTACTTCCCGCGAAAGGGGAGAGACGCCTGTTGAGCGACCCGCGCACCCCGGCTTCGCCACGACTCTCCTTCGGCAAGATCCCCGAGATCCTTCCCCTCCCCGATCTGATCGCCATTCAGCGCGCGTCCTTTGAGTGGCTGATTACCGATGGCCTCCGTGAGGTCTTCGATGAGATCAGCCCCATTGAGGACTTCACTGGCCAGATGGCGCTCACCTTTGGAGAGCACCGGTTCGAGGAGCCAGAGCTGACGGTCGAGGAGTGTCGAGAGAAGGACCACACGTACTCCCGCAAGCTGCACGTCCAAGCCGAGTTCCAGAACCGCACCACCGGCGAGATCAAGTCCCAGTCGGTCTTCATGGGCGATTTCCCCGTCATGACCGAGCAGGGCACCTTCATCATCAACGGCACCGAGCGTGTCGTCACCTCCCAGCTGGTCCGCTCCCCGGGCGTCATTTTCGAGCAGGAGCCCGACAAGACGCTGGACAAGGTCATCACCTCGTGCCGGGTGATCCCCGCCCGCGGGGCCTGGCTCGAGTTCGACGTCGACAAGAAGGACACGGTGGGCGTGCGGCTCGACCGCAAGCGCCGCCTGCCCGTCACCGTGCTGCTGCGCGGCCTCGGCATGGACGAGGCCCAGATCCGCGAGCGCTTCGGCAACTCCGAGACCATGATGGTCACCCTCGAGCGGGACCACACCCGCTCCGAGGAGGACGCGCTCATCGAGATCTACCGGCGCCTCCGTCCCGGCGAGCCGCCCAGCGCCGAGTCCGGCCGGCAGCTCCTGTACGGCCTGTTCTTCCAGCCCAAGCGCTACGACCTCGCCAAGGTCGGCCGCTACAAGATCAACAAGAAGCTGAGCCTGGACGACTCGCACCGCGAGCTGACGCTGACCGTCGACGACGTGATCGCCACGGTCGACTACCTCGTGCGCCTGCACGAGGGCGACCCGAGCTGCTCCACCGACGACCAGGACCACTTCGGCAACCGCCGGCTGCGCTCGGTCGGCGAGCTGATCCAGAACCAGGTCCGCATCGGCCTGTCGCGCATGGAGCGGGTCGTGCGCGAGCGCATGACCACCCAGGACGCCGAGGCGATCACCCCGCAGACCCTGATCAACATCCGGCCGGTCGTGGCCGCGATCAAGGAGTTCTTCGGGACCTCGCAGCTCAGCCAGTTCATGGACCAGACCAACCCGCTGGCCGCGCTCACCCACCGCCGGCGCCTCTCCGCGCTCGGCCCTGGCGGGCTGTCGCGCGAGCGGGCCGGGTTCGAGGTGCGTGACGTTCACCCGTCGCACTACGGACGGATGTGCCCGATCGAGACGCCGGAGGGTCCGAACATCGGCCTCATCGGCAGCCTCTCGACCTACGCGCGCATCAACGAGTACGGCTTCGTCGAGACGCCCTACCGCAAGGTCGTCAACGGTCGGGTCACCGACCAGGTCGACTACCTGACCGCCGATGACGAGGACCTCTACGTCATCGCCCAGGCCAACGCCCCGGTGGATGGCAACGGCAAGTTCATCGACGACCGCGTGCTGGTGCGCCAGGGCAGCCGTTCGGCGGCCGTGGCCGGCCAGCGCAGCTTCGGCAGCGCCATCACCGGCGAGATGGCCAACGTGCCGCCTGACGAGGCCGACTACATGGACGTGTCGCCGCGGCAGATGGTCTCGGTGGCCACCGCGCTGATCCCGTTCCTGGAGCACGACGACGCCAACCGCGCCCTGATGGGCGCGAACATGCAGCGCCAGTCCGTGCCCCTGCTTCGCTCCGAGGCGCCGCTGGTCGGCACCGGGATCGAGCGCCGCGTGGCGGTCGACGCCGGTGGCGTGGTGGTGGCCACGCAGCCGGGCACCGTGGAGGAGGTCTCCGCCGACGCGGTGACCATCCGCCACGCCGACGGCACCGCCAGGGTCTACCGCCTCCGCAAGTTCGAGCGCTCCAACCAGGGCACCTGCATCAACCAGCGGCCGATCGTCTCCGAGGGCCTCAAGGTGGCCGCCGGCGACGTGCTCGCCGACGGGCCCTGCACCGACACCGGTGAGCTGGCGCTCGGCAAGAACCTCCTGGTGGCGTTCATGCCCTGGGAGGGCCACAACTACGAGGACGCGATCATCGTGTCCGAGCGGCTGGTCAAGGACGACATCCTCACCTCGATCCACATCGAGGAGCACGAGGTCGACGCCCGCGACACCAAGCTCGGCGCCGAGGAGATCACCCGCGACATTCCCAACGTCTCCGAGGACGTCCTGAAGGACCTCGACGAGCGCGGCATCATCCGCATCGGCGCCGAGGTCACCACCGGCGACGTGCTGGTCGGCAAGGTCACCCCGAAGGGCGAGACCGAGCTGACCCCGGAGGAGCGCCTGCTGCGCGCGATCTTCGGCGAGAAGGCGCGCGAGGTGCGCGACACCAGCCTCAAGGTGCCCCACGGCGAGAGCGGCAAGGTGATCGGCGTGCGGGTGTTCTCGCGCGAGGCCGGCGACGACCTGAACCCGGGCGTGAACCAGCTCGTGCGGGTCTACGTGGCGCAGAAGCGCAAGATCTCCGACGGCGACAAGCTGGCGGGGCGCCACGGCAACAAGGGCGTCATCGCCAAGATCCTGCCAGAGGAGGACATGCCGTTCCTGACCGACGGCACCCCGGTCGACGTCATCCTGAACCCGCTCGGCGTGCCGAGCCGGATGAACATCGGCCAGGTGCTCGAGACGCACCTCGGCTGGGTCGCCGCCCACGGCTGGTCGTTCGAGCAGCTCCCCGACTGGGCCAAGGCTGCCGGCTGGAAGAAGGACAACGCCCACCAGGGCCAGCGCATCAACCTCGGCACGCCGGTCTTCGACGGCGCCAACGAGGCGGCCATCGAGGACCTGCTCCGAGCCACCCAGGGCACCTTCGAGGACCCGATCAGCGGCGAGGAGCGCCGCTTGGTGGACTCCGAGGGCAAGGCCGTCCTGTTCGACGGCCGCACCGGCGAGCCGTACCCGACGCCGGTGACGGTCGGCTACATCTACATCCTGAAGTTGCTCCACCTGGTCGACGACAAGATCCACGCCCGGTCGACCGGCCCGTACTCGATGATCACCCAGCAGCCGCTCGGCGGAAAGGCGCAGTTCGGCGGCCAGCGTTTCGGCGAGATGGAGGTCTGGGCTCTGGAGGCGTACGGCTCTGCCTACGCGCTCCAGGAGCTGCTCACCATCAAGTCCGACGACGTGCTCGGACGGGTGAAGGTCTACGAGGCGATCGTCAAGGGCGAGAACATCCCGGAGCCCGGCATCCCCGAGTCCTTCAAGGTCCTCATCAAGGAGATGCAGTCGCTCTGCCTGAACGTCGAGGTGCTCTCGGCGGAAGGCCAGGAGATCGAGATGCGGGAGACGGACGAGGACGTCTTCCGCGCCGCTGAGGAGCTCGGTATCGACTTGAGAGGGCGCGAGCCTTCGTCGGTCGAGGAGGTCTGACTTTCGTGCTCGACGTCAACTACTTCGACGAACTGCGGATCGGCCTGGCCACGGCCGAGCAGATCCGCATGTGGTCGAACGGCGAGGTCCGCAAGCCCGAGACCATCAACTACCGCACGCTCAAGCCCGAGAAGGACGGACTCTTCTGCGAGAAGATCTTCGGCCCGACCCGGGACTGGGAGTGCTACTGCGGAAAGTACAAGCGCGTCCGCTTCAAGGGCATCATCTGTGAGCGCTGCGGGGTCGAGGTCACCAGGGCCAAGGTCCGCCGCGAGCGGATGGGCCACATCGAGCTGGCCGCGCCCGTCACCCACATCTGGTACGTCAAGGGCGTGCCGAGCCGGCTCGGCTACCTGCTCGACATGGCCCCCAAGGACCTCGAGAAGATCATCTACTTCGCGGCCAACGTGGTGACCTGGGTCGACGACGACCGCCGCCACGAGGACCTGCCACGGATCGAGACCGAGATCGCGCACGAGCGCGAGCAGGCCGAGTTCGAGAAGCAGAAGCGCGAGGAGGAGATCAAGGCCAAGCTGGAGGCCAGCCTGGCCGAGCTCGAGGCGCAGGGCGCCAAGTCCGATCAGCGCCGCAAGGTCCGCAACGAGGCCGAGCGCTCCTTCAAGGAGGTGCGCGAGCGGTCGGCACAGCGGGTCGAGCTGCTCGAGCGCGTGCTCGAGATGTTCAAGAGCCTCTCGCCCAAGCAGCTCCTTGCCGACGACCAGTACTACCGCGACCTGCGGGACCGCTTCGGCGAGTACTTCTCGGCCGGCATGGGCGCCGACGCCATCAAGGACCTCCTGCTCCGTGAGGACATCGAGGCCGAGGCCGACCGGCTGCGCGAGATCATCGCCACCTCCAAGGGTCAGAAGCAGCAGCGCGCCATCAAGCGGCTGCGGGTGGTGTCGGCCTTCATCGGCCGCCGCAACTCGCCGCTCGGCATGGTGCTGGACTGCATCCCGGTGATCCCGCCGGACCTGCGCCCGATGGTGCAGCTCGACGGCGGCCGGTTCGCCACCAGCGACCTCAACGACCTCTACCGCCGGGTCATCAACCGCAACAACCGGTTGAAGCGGCTGCTGGACCTGGGCGCGCCGGAGATCATCGTCAACAACGAGAAGCGCATGCTCCAGGAGGCTGTCGACGCGCTGTTCGACAACGGCCGTCGTGGCCGCCCGGTCACCGGGCCGGGCAACCGCCCCCTCAAGAGCCTGTCCGACATGCTCAAGGGCAAGCAGGGCCGCTTCCGCCAGAACCTGCTCGGCAAGCGCGTCGACTACTCCGGCCGCTCGGTCATCGTGGTCGGCCCGGAGCTGCGGCTCCACCAGTGCGGCCTGCCCAAGGCGATGGCGCTCGAGCTGTTCAAGCCGTTCGTGATGAAGCGGCTGGTGGACCTGTCGTACGCACAGAACATCAAGTCCGCCAAGCGCATGGTCGAGCGCTCGCGGCCGCAGGTGTGGGACGTGCTCGAGGAGGTCATCCGCGAGCACCCGGTGCTGCTCAACCGCGCGCCGACCCTGCACCGCCTGGGCATCCAGGCGTTCGAGCCGGTGCTGGTCGAGGGCAAGGCGATCCAGATCCACCCGCTGGTCTGCAAGGCCTTCAACGCCGACTTCGACGGCGACCAGATGGCCGTGCACGTGCCGCTGTCCTCCGAGGCGCAGGCAGAGGCGCGGGTGCTGATGCTCTCGGTCAACAACATCCTGTCGCCGGCCAACGGCCGGCCGATCGCCGTCCCCACCCACGAGATGGTCCTCGGCGTCTACTTCCTGACCTACAAGCAGCCGGTGGCCTCTGCCAACGGCAAGGGCAAGGCGGCCGGCGCCAAGACCAACGGCGAGGGCCCTGCGCTGCCCACCTACGGCTCCATCGCCGAGGCGGTCATGGCCCACGACTTCCAGTCGGTCGGCCTGCAGGACTCGATCGTGGTGCGCCTGCCGGAGGGCAAGCTCGCCCACCCGGAGGCTGACCCGAAGCTGGAGACGACCGTCGGGCGCCTGCTGTTCAACGAGGCGCTGCCGGACGACTTCCCGTTCATCAACGACACCCTCCAGTCCAAGGAGATCTCGTCGCTGGTGGCGCGGATCGCCGACCGCTACGACCAGACCAAGACCGCCGCGATCCAGGACGTCCTCAAGCCACCGCACAAGCAGCAGATCCTCGACGAGTTCGAGAAGCGCGCCGAGAAGGTGGAGAGCCAGTTCCGCAAGGGCATCATCACCGACGACGAGCGCCGGCAGGAGCTCATCGAGATCTGGACCGAGGCCACCGAGCGCGTCCGCGAGGACATGGAGGAGCGGTTCCGCCAGGAGCCGTTCAACCCCATCTACATGATGGCCACCTCCGGAGCGCGCGGGAACATGACCCAGGTGCGGCAGATCGCCGGTATGCGCGGTCTGGTGGCAAACCCGAAGGGCGACATCATCCCGCGTCCGATCAAGGCGAACTTCCGCGAGGGCCTGACGGTGCTGGAGTACTTCATCTCCACCCACGGCGCCCGGAAGGGACTTGCCGACACCGCGCTGCGCACGGCGGACTCGGGCTACCTGACCCGCCGGCTGGTCGACGTCACCCAGGACGTCATCGTCCGTGAAGAGGACTGCGGCACCGAGCGCGGCATCGAGGTCACCATCTCGGTGAAGCGGCCGCGGCCAGGCGCCAAGGGCCAGTACGACTACCTGCGCTCGCGCCAGGTCGAGACCCAGGCGCAGTCCCGGGCGCTCACCGAGGACGTCGAGGACCCCAAGAGCGGTGAGATCCTCTTCGAGCGCGGGACCGAGCTGGACGAGGACATCGTCGACGTGTTGGTCGAGCACGGGATCGAGAAGGTCCTGTGCCGTTCGGTGCTGACCTGTGAGTCGCTGGTCGGGGTCTGCCAGCTCTGCTACGGCCGCAGCCTGGCCTCCAACCGGCTGGTCGACATCGGCGAGGCGGTCGGCATCATCGCCGCCCAGTCGATCGGCGAGCCTGGCACGCAGCTCACCATGCGGACCTTCCACACCGGTGGTATCGCCGGCGAGGACATCACCCACGGTCTGCCGCGCGTCCAGGAGCTGTTCGAGGCGCGCACGCCGAAGGGCATGACGCCGATCGCCGAGTTCTCCGGCCGGGCCGCCATCGAGGAGGTCGACAAGGGCGTCCAGGTGACGGTCACCTCGGATGAGGGCGAGGAGTGGCAGACGATCGTGCCGCGCCGCGCGCGCCTGCGGGTCGAGGACGGCCAGACCGTCGACGTCGGCGAGGCGATCGTCGACGGTGTGCCCAACCCCAAGGAGATGCTGCGGGTGCTCGGCATCCGGGCCACGCAGCGGCACCTGGTCGAGGAGGTCCAGAAGGTCTACACCTCGCAGGGTGTGACCATCCACGACAAGCACATCGAGCTGATCGTCCGGCAGATGCTGAAGCGCGTGACCGTGCTGGAGGGCGGCGACACCGGCCTGCTCCCCGGCGAGCTGGTCGAGCGGGCGTCGTTCGAGCGGGCCAACCGCGACGCGCTCGAGCGTGGCGGGACTCCCGCCAACGGCCGTCCCGAGCTGCTCGGGATCACCAAGGCATCGCTGGCGACCGAGTCCTGGCTGTCGGCGGCCTCCTTCCAGGAGACCACCCGGGTGCTGACCGAGGCGGCGATCGAGGGCAAGAGCGACCAGCTCATCGGCCTCAAGGAGAACGTCATCATCGGCAAGCTGATCCCGGCCGGGACCGGCATGGTGCGCTACCGCAGCGTCCAGCCGGTGCTCGCTGGCGCTCCCGCCGCCGCGGGCTACGCGGTCGAGAGCTTCGGCGACGGCTACGAGGGCTACGGCGACGTCTACTACGGCAGCGAGGATGGCGGCGACGGCGGCGGAGACCTGATGGTCGGCGAGATGGCCGGCGACGAGTCCGGCGATTCCGTCGAAGCGCCGTCCGAGGATGGCGAGGGGGAAACCTACGCTCCCGAGGACTTCCAGGCCTACGAGGAGTCGTAGTCACCAGCGGCGCAATCCGTCGAGCGGCCCGGGCCACCATAGGTCCGGGCCGCTCGCTTCCTTCAGGTCAGCGTCATCTCTGCAGCTCAGGGGTTGGGGATAACCGAATGATGCGCAGTTGCGGAGCTACTACGCTTCTGGCATGTCGATACGGATTGCCGATCTTCCCGAGGACGACCGACCGCGCGAGCGGCTCTGGCGAAAGGGCGTTGCCGCGCTCAGCAACGCCGAATTGATCGCGCTGGTCCTCCGTCAGGGACGTGCGGGCGAGAGCGCCCTGGACCTTGCGGCCAGGTTGCTTGTGGAGCACGGCGGCCTCGATCGCCTCGCTCTTGCCCGCGCCGAGGAACTGGCCGCGCTGCCGGGGGTCGGCCCGACGAAGGCGGCGGCGCTGGTGGCCGCGTTCCAGCTCAGTCGGAACTTGGGCGGCGATCTGCTTCCAGATACCGTCCGCCGCCCCGATGACTTGGCCGCCATCGCTCAGCAGGAGCTTGCCGGGCTCCGGCGTGAGCGTGTCTTGGTGCTCGTCCTCGATGCCGGCAACCGGGTGCAGCGGGTCGTCGCCCTCACCGACGGGTCAATCGACCGTTCACTTCTACCGGTTCGTGAGGTCCTGAACGCCGTTCTCCGCAATGACGGTGCCGCCTTCGCCCTCGCTCACAACCATCCATCCGGCGACCTCACCCCGAGTCCCCAGGACCTCCGTTCCACCGAGGCAGTCGCGCTCGCCGCTCCAATCGTCGGGCTGAGGTTTCTCGATCACCTGATCGTGACCGACTCGGCTTGGCTTAACCTGACTCCTCGCCAGCGGGAGTGACCGGCTACAGCCGCCCATCGATCGCTGCTCCGATGATCGAAGGCTCAAGTGCCTTGAATGTGGCATCGAAGCTGCGGGTGGCCTCATCAAGTTCATTGATTGTCGGCGCAATCGCGGCGATTCTCTGCTGTTCTTCGAGGCGTGGGAGAGGGATCTTAACGGCGAGCAGTCGATCGGGATGGACTCGCTTTCGGCGAACCATGCTGCCTCGCGGAACCAGTGATTCCCAGAAACGATTCCACCGACATATCAGGTCGAGGTATCGAATGTCGATCCCATCAGGATCCACGTTGAAGGTTGGATACTCTTGAGAGACGAGCCTTCCATCCCACTGATCGCGGACGACCGTTACCGCACCTTCCCAGCCGTTGAGTCGACTGAGTACGAGCTGGTCCCGGTGAAGACGGAAGAGCGTCTTGTACTTCGTCTCTGCGCCAGTGATAGGAGGGCGTGCGAACAGGCCGCGGCCGAAGCTGTAGATTCCGACTGTGTGATAGGTCCTATCCAGTTCGACGGGCACCGGATCCGGGGACAGGGTGAGTGCTTCCCCGATCGGAACCCTGGGGCCTGACCGATCGAGTTGATCTAGCATTGATCCAATTAGCTGGGTGCTCATGTTGCTAGCAGTCAGCCGCAGTTTTCTGGCTACTTCGATTCGCTCCACGAGCGCTTCAACACGATCGGCGATCCGCTGCTGCTCCCCGACCGGCGGCAGTTCGACCTGAACGGCCTCGAGTGCCCGTAGGTTCAGCGTTCGGTTCCTGCCAGCCGAGCCCGGCGAGGCCTGCCCAAGCGCAGCCAGCCCCCTTGGAGTCATGAAGAAGTAATGAAGGTATCTCGGATCGCAAACCTCAGGATCGGCGACATAGGTGGGGAACCGATGCGATGCACACTTCTTGTGCTCCCTTGGTCCAGCCAGAGCGACGGCGCCCTCCCACGCGAACACAATGTTCAGTACCAGGTCGCCTTCGTTGATCTCGAACATCCGCTTGCTACCGAGTTCGCTCCCGAGAATAGGAGGCTTGGGGAAGAATCCCCTGCCAAAAGAGCGGATCCCGATCTCTTCGTAGCGGGCTATGGGATCGACTTCGACTGGACGTCTCACCAGGTGTAGCGCATCACCAACCTGAACCGTCCGCATGATCAGTCACCTGCCTTTGCCAGCACGCGCTGGATCTCGGTCAGCAAGCTCTGGATCTGCTGCTGTTTGTCTAGGAGATCAGCGATGAGTTGCTGAGGAGGCAAGTGGGACAGATCGTCGGCACGATTGGGGTTCTTACGATCGAGGTTGAAGCTGTCGGCTTCGATATCAGCGATCGAGAGACGCCACGCCTGCTCTGTTTCTGCGCGTCCCAGCCGATCGCCGCCGCCCCACCAGTTCTGACACTCTGCGAACTCCTCGAAGGCGAGCGGCCTGGTCTTGGTGTAGTTCTTGCGGCCTTCAGGCAGCGGTTGCTGGTAGAACCAGATCTCCTTCGTGGGCCCAGTCTTGTCGAAGAACAGTAGATTGGTAGGGATCGCGGTGTATGGCGCGAAGACGCCTGGTGGCAGTCGTACGATGGTGTGCAGGTCGCACTCTTCCAGCAGGCGCTGCTTGATGCGGCGGGCGGCGGGCCCGTCATTGAACAGGACACCGTTAGGGACAATCATTCCACAGCGGCCTGCCGGTCTAAGAAGCCGCTGGATCGTCTGAAGGAACAGCAGGGCGGTCTCGGAGGTCTGAGTGGGCTGTGGGAAGTTCTTCTGGACGCCTTCCTCTTCCTCGCCACCGAAGGGTGGGTTCGTGGCGATGACCCCGACTCTGGCCGAGGCCCCGATCTGGCTCAAGGGCGTGGCAAGGGCGTTCTCGCGGCGGAGGTTGGGTTGCTCCACCTCGTGGAGGAGCAGGTTCATCGTGGCGAGCAGGTACGGGAGCGGTTTCTTCTCGATGCCTCTGATGTTGGTCTGAAGCTCGCGCCACTGCTGGACCGTCTGGACCTGCGGGCGCATGTGCTCCAGCGCCTCGGCGAGGAATCCCCCGGTGCCCGCGGCGGGGTCGAGCACGACCTCTCCGAGCTGTGGATCCACTTGCTGCACGATGAAGCGGATCACAGGCCGCGGAGTGTAGAACTCGCCCGAATCGCCGGCCGCATCTCGCATCTCCCGCAGCATGGACTCGTAGAGATGCGCCATCGTGTGGATGTCGTCGGAAGAGGTGAAGTCTACGCGGTTGACTACGTTGACCACATCGCGGAGAAGGTAGCCGGACAGCATCCGGTTGAAGGTCTCCTTGAACACCGACGCCAGGACATCGCGCGGGTCTCGCTCTCCACTGCCCTTCAGATCGCGCAGCTGCGGTAGCAGATCCCCGTTGACGAACTCAAGCAGCGCATCACCGGTTCGACCGCCCTTGGCAGGGTCAACAGCCCAGTCTCGCCACCGGTACGGCGGCTCGATCGCGACGCGGAACTGGCGTTCCGTGACTTCGCGCCGTCGCTCCAGGTCATCGAATGCCTTCAGGAAGAGAAGCCAGGCGAGCTGTGGGATGCGGTCGAGATCACCGTTCAGTCCGGCATCCTTCCGCATCACGTCACGCGCGGTCTTGATGGCGGCAGCCAGCCCGTCTCTGGTGGTGCCGTCTGCTTGGCCGGCCTTCTTCCTCGGCACGTCATTCCTCCTCATCGGTAGCTCGAGCTGTAGACCAGAAATGGTTGAGACGCTCCATAGCGTCGGGGATCGTCGCTGCTTGCACGTCGAGGTCGGCGGCCAGCATCGCATATGTGTCCGACCATGCAGCCGGGGGGTCAGGGATGTGCTCCGGGAGTTCGTGCGTCGCTCTGATGGCAAAGACCTGTCGACAGACCTTCAGCGCCTCGGCAGCATCCGGTAGCCCGTTCTCGATGAGCAGCAGCAGGTCCACGAGGTCGCGGACTCGAGTGTTCTCCCGGCCTGGGTAGCGACGGGTCAGGGCATGGAGCTTCTCAGCGAAGTGCTGTGCGGGGGCGGCGGCCTCTACGTCGCGTTGAGGGAAGCCGGCGAAAGCGAGCGCGCCGGGAAGCATGAGGCGCTCGGTAGCGATGAGCTCCTCCGATCTGGCCACGATATCCATCTTGATTCTCGCGAACTCCCGGCCAGCAAGCAGTGCGCGGGCGGCGAAGCGCCATGCCGGCCGTCCCGCCGTGTCGTCGGGGAGCGGACTTGGTTGCCCGATGACGAAGCGAAATCCATCACCGTCAGGATCTTCGCTGAGTTGCTCCACAAGCAGGTCCAGCAAATCCTCTCCATCCGCTGGCCGCTCGCGGAGAGCAAGGTCCAGGTCCTTGGTCGTCCGCGCCCGCTCCCTCCAGCGCACCTCGAGAGCGGTTCCACCCTTGAGAACCCAGATTCCCGGCCCGGTTATCTCAAGGCGTATGAGCAGCCGCTCGAAAACCGCTCGTCGTCGAAGACGGTCGAGATTGGCTCCTTGCTCCCGAGCCTGGTTCTGCAGTCGAACCTCGAGGGCGGTCCGCAGCGCGGCCGGGCTCTGGTACCGCATCACAGTCCCTCCTGTCGGAGCGCCCGTTCGATCGCCAGCGCGGCTGCGGAGCCGAAGTTGTCGGCCTGGGCCCGAAGAGATCGAGCGGTAAGCAGGCCGAGTTCGAGAGCGTCGTGGATCGTCCGGGTCAGTTGGTCAACCTCGACTCCAGCGGCAGCGGTATCCAGGATCGACCGCACCGGAGTGGTGATAGAGAATCCCTCGAAGTGCTCGACATCGGAAGAGGCGAGCAGAGCCTTGTGGATAACGACGCCAGGCGCGCGCATTCGGAAGCTTGGAGGGACGGTGATATGAACGCGAGCCGGCATCATGTCGCCAAGCTCGTGGACTGCCAAGGCGGTTTCGTGCGAGACGACAGCGCGTCCCCGGCTCCACAGCGTCCAGCGGACCAGATCCTCATGCTGGCTCGCCGGCCAGTCGGGTAGGCGGTAGATGCCGCGATCGATTCTGAGCCAGTCGTTTCGTTGAACGTGGTACCACTGGACTTGGTAGGAGTAGCCCACCTCGACCGCTTGCGCCGCACTGAAGTAGCCGGCTTGCTGGGCAGCGATTCGCGTCAACGCTCGCCGTAGCTCCGTGGGATCCCGCCGCATGACGTGATCCTAACAGTCATTAGTATCTTGTTGTCGCGTGTTCACGCGAAACTACTAATGACTAGTAGTTTTATGCAGCATAGAGCAGATCGCCGAGGTGATCGACCGCCTTGTGAAGTTTGCCGGGGCCGCCGAAACGAGCGGCAATCTCGATGGGTGTGCCGTAGGAAGAGAGCGGTGGCACCTGGAGGATTCCGAAGTCGTCGAGCTGGGCAATGCCGTGATCGGCGTATTTCTCCAGCAACGCTTCGAGGACGTCCCTTGCCTCGGCGGAGAACTGTTCGAGAAAGGCGCGTTGCTCGCGCTTGAGCCGGTTGACACGGTCCCGTCGAGTGACTAGCGGCGCGTTCCAGGCGAGATGTACAAGAAGGTCGAACGGGTCAGCATCAAGAAGACCAGTCCGCTCTGCCAGTTCCTCGAAGGTGACACCCCGTCGGGTGAGTTCCAGCACAACCTCGTCGCGACCGCCGGCGGTCCGCCACCGAGCGCGCAGGTCGTTTGCCTTCGGATAGAGTCGCCGAACCTGATCGGCTGCGAAATTATCGTAGGCCACGACTCGGAGCCGCTGGTCGCCTGGATCGATCACGTAGACGGACTGGGCGGTGACGAAGACCTCCGAGTCGTCGACGTAGTACTTCCTGGCCCCGGCCGTTTCGAGGTCTTCCGCAGTTGTCTCATCGCTTGGTCCCAGTGCGCCCGCCTTGTCCTGGTCTCCATAGGTTGGCTCCGGGGAGGCGACCACGGTCTCCTCGACTTGGTCGCCGTGATCGTCGATCAACTCCTCGGTGATCGCTTCTGGGACGCCGTCGAATCCGGGATCGGCAAAGTGTGCCGTCGCTCCCGCGTAGTCGAGGATCTGGAACCACAGCTTGTCATGGTCAGATGCCAGACGCGTTCCTCGGCCGATGATCTGTTTGAACTCCACGATCGAGCCGATTGGACGAAACAAGACGATGTTTCGGCAGGTCGGGATGTCAACGCCTGTCGAGAGGAGCTTGGAGGTCGTGGCGATCACAGGCGTGTCTTGCTCGGGATCGATGAAGTTGCCGAGATGCTCACGGCCCACATCGCCTTCATCCGAAACGATCCTCACCACGTAATGGGGGTACTGGCGAGTAAGGCTGGCGTTGGCCTCATGAAGCGCCATGCGCATCTGCTCCGCGTGCTCGGAGTCGACGCAGAAGACGATCGTCTTCGCCATGCGATCCGTGCGCATGAGGTACTCGGTCAGGTGACGGGCGGCGGCCTTGGTGCGCTCGAGCAGCGAGACCACACGCTCGAACTCTGGTGTCGTGTAGATTCCCTCGGGGATCTCCCGGCCGTAACGGTCGAGTTGATGCGGAGTTGGAGCCCAGCCCACGGCGTCGGGACTCAGCACGACCCGGTGCACCCGGTATGGTGCGAGGAAGCCATCCTCGATGCCTTTGGCCAGCGAGTATTGATAGATCGAGTTGCCGAAGTATCTATAGGTGTTGGCGTTCTCGGCACGCAGAGGTGTTGCGGTCATGCCGAGTTGGGTGGCGGGCTCGAAATGCTCCAGGACGGCCCGCCACGACGAGTCGTCGCGCGCACTGCCGCGATGGCACTCGTCCACAATGACGAGATCGAAGAAGTCTCGTGGATAGTCGCGGAAGACACCCAGGGCATCGCCGCTGTCGGCCATGGACTGGTAGAGAGCGAAGTAGACCTCGCGTGCGGTGTTGGCGTCGCCCGCGATCTTCCAGACGGCGTCGCCGAACACCGGCTTGAACTCGCGGGCGATCGGCTGATCGATCAGGATGTTCCGGTCAGCGAGATACAGAATCCGCGGCTTGCGTCCGGTCACCCATCGACTGTTCCATAGCTTCCAAACCACCTGGAGCGCGACGAAGGTCTTTCCTGTGCCCGTCGCCATAGTGATGAGCATCCGCCCAGTCCCGCGCAGTGCTGCTTCGACCGCGAGATTGATGGCGACGGTCTGGTAGTAGCGCGGTGACTTGACGGTGCCGTCGGGGTTACGAAGGTCGCGGTTGAAAGGCAGCACAAGATCGTCAGCCACGGTGGAATCGAGGATCCCGCGCCAGGCCAGGTATCGGACCCACAAATCCTCGGGAGAGGGGAGCTCGCTCACCTCATGCTGATGCCCAGTGTCGTAGTCGTGCTCGACGATGCCTCTGCCATTCGTGGAATAGGCGAATCCCAGACCAAGCATCTCCGCGTAGCGCATGGCTTGCTGTGGCCCGTCTCCGGGCAGTTTGAAGAGCCGTTTCGCCTCAATGACGGCTATAGGGAACCCTGGCGTGATCTCGAGCAGGTAGTCAGCTCGCCGTCCTTCCCGTCGCCGATAGCCACGCCCAGTTGGGATGATCCGGCCATCGGTGAAATAGCGCTGTTCGACGATCTGCTGTTCTGTCCAGCCAGCTCGCAACAGCGCCGGCACGACAAACCACCGGCAAGTGACATCTTCGCTGGGGCCTGGTGTCCTGGTCATGTCTTCGCCTTGGGCGAGGCTCGTCCCGATAGCAAAGATTATGTACTCCTGTCCTGACACGACGAGCCCGGGCGAGAGTGGTAAGAAGGGCTCGGTGCTTCCGCCATACGGATCACTGGTGTTGATCCTCGACCCGGCAATCGGACCGACTCAGTGGTCTAAATGACCACTCTTCTCGTGGTCTCCGCCGGGTTGGTCGGTCTGGGGTTCGCTAGCTGAGGATCCGTGGCTGGTCGACCAGCCAGCGCCAGGTGCCGTCGGGCTGGCGGCGTGCGATCTCGACGGTGGCGCCGCTGGGGATGCGGGTCGAGGTGAGCGCCAAGTCGCCGTTGACGATCGCCGGCTGCGGGGTGCCCTGGAAGCTGGGATTGGTGGCGAGCAACTGCTCGTAGACCTTGCGGATCGCCTGGGTTCCGGTGGTGAGCTGTCCCGGCGGGAAGGCGAGCACGGCGTCGGGCTCGTAGAGGGCGACCAGAGGCCCTCCACGTCGCCCGCGTTCGCCCGCTCGATGAAGAAGCGACCGAGGTCCTCGGGACGGGTCGCCGGCTCGTGTGTCGCGTTGCTGGTCAGCGTCTGGGCATAGCTCCGGTTGCTCGGGCGCGCCGGAGCCGCGGGCCGGCGCGGTGTCCTTGCGACCATGCTGGCACGCGGGGGCGACGGCCACGCTGAGGGGAGGAGATGTCGTGATCGTTGTGACAGGAGCAACCGGGCACGTGGGTGCCGAGGTGGTCGCGCTGCTGGTCGAGCGGGAGGTGCCGGTGCGGGTGGTGACGCGGCGGCCGGGTGCGGTGGCGTTCCCTGCCGCGGTCGAGGTCGTCTACGGCAACTTCGACGAGCCCGGCAGCATCGACGCGGCCTTCGAGGGCGCCGATCGAGCCTTCCTGATGTCGGCGCAGGTTCCTGGCAGCGCGCCCGAACCAACCCATGACCTGCTGCTGGCGCGGGCGGCGCGGCGAGCGGGGGTCCGGCACGTGGCGAAGCTGTCCGTGCTCGACGGAGGCGCCGGCGAGGACGCCATCGGGCTGTGGCATCGCCAGGCCGAGGCGGCGGTGATCGACAGCGGCATGGACTGGACGATGCTGCGCCCGGGGCGGTTCATGACCAACACGCTCGGGTGGGCGGGCATGATCCGGCAGGGCGACACGGTCCAGGTCCCGTTCGCCTCGACGCCTGCCGTGCCGATCGACCCGGCCGACATCGCCGCCGTCGCCGTGGCCGCGCTCACTACCGGCGAGCACCGCAACGTGGCCCACGAGCTGTCGGGTCCGCAGGTGCTCACGCCCGCCGGCGAGCTGCGCTTGCTCGGCGAGGTCCTGGACCGGCCGTTGCGCCTGGTCGAGCCGGAGGCCGCGACGTTCAGGAGCTGGATGCTCGGGGCCGGCATGTCTAAAGCCGCGGTGGACGCCATCATCGCCCGCTCGCTCTCGCCCGAGGCGGTCAACGCCGCCGAGGTCCTGCCCACCGTCACGGAGGTCACCGGCCGGCCTCCCACGACCTTCGCCAGCTGGGCGGAGGCCCACGCCGACCGGTTCACGGATGCCCGTGCGTGAGATCGGCCGGGTCAGGAGGTGCGGACGATTCGGGTGCGCTTGCGGTAGGGGTTCACGTCGGCCAGCTCCACCTCGTCCGCCCGGAGGCCGAGGAAGTGGGCGACGCAGCCGGCCAGCTCGTCCAGCCATTCGCTGCTGGGGTAGGAGACCAGCGGGGTCCAGCGGATGATCGCGCCGCGCACGTTCCGGCGAGTGGGCGCCAGCAGGAACAGCGCGCTGGGGAGCAGCCGCACGTGGCGGACGGGGCTGGCGGGGGTGACCGCGGTCGGCTGGTACAGGCCGCTGGCGTCGACCGGTGTTCGGCGTCGTCGTGCGGCCCGCTCCTGCGAGCGGATGGTGTGACGGCCGGCGTGCTGCTCGGCGCGGATATGTTCCTTCACGTGGTCGTAGCAGTTGTCGGTCAGCGAGAACAGCCGGTACACGAGGACGACGCCCCACACCGCCAGGATCAGAACGAGCAGCTGCCCCATGCAATGGCCTCCCCGGGGACAAGGTGACTGGCCACAGTTTGCCCGCTTCACGGTAAACGTGGAATGGGGCGTTGTCCCGATCGCCGCCATGCCACCGGACCCTCCCGCCCGGGTGGACCCTTTCCGTTGCCGGTAGCGTGGAGGCGATCGGGACTTGGCCTTGGCGACAGGCGACGGGAGGTGGCGCAGGTGGCGGCGCGGTGGGCGACGTTCGACTGCTACGGGACGCTGATCGACTGGGAGGGTGGCATCGGGGGTGCCTTCGCAGAGCTGTGGCCGGACGCGGACCCCTTGGCGCTGCTGCGGATGTATCACCGCATCGAGCCCGAGGTGCAGCGCGGGCGGGCCATCAGCTACCGGCAGGTGCTCGGCGAGACGCTGGCCGGGGTGGCGGCCGAGGCGGGGCTCCCGTTGGCGGACGGCCGGCGGGAAGCGCTCGCCGAGTCGCTGCCGTCGTGGCCCCCGTTTCCCGAGGTCCCGGCGGCGCTGGAGGCCTTGCGGGCGCGCGGCTGGCGGCTCGGCATCCTCTCCAACACCGACCCCGACCTGCTGGCGGCGTCCGTGGACAACATCGGCGTGCCGGTGGACGTCAGCGTGACCGCGGCCGAGGCCGGCTCCTACAAGCCGGCGCACGGCCACTGGCGGTTCTTCTTCGACCAGGCCGGCGCGGACCGCGACCACCACGTCCACGTGGCGGCGAGCCTGACCCACGACATCGCGCCGTGCGCCGAGCTCGACCTCACAGCGGTGTGGATCAACCGCCCCGGCGACGCCACCGACCGCTCCGACGAGCTGCTGAACCTCCCCCGCGCCGCGGAGCTGCCCGATCTCGCGGCGCTTCCGGACACGCTCGACCGGCTCCGGCAACCGGCGTCCTAGCGAGGAGCCTCGACGGCAGGCCTCCCACGCGCCATCATCAGACCCAGAGCGCTGGTCATGTATCGCTGCCGCCCATCGCTCACCCGCGGCGACCGCTGGCCGTGACAGCGTGCGGCGCGGATACGTGACCGGCGCTCTGAGCGAGCGCGAAGGAGGCCCCCAATTGCCCACGCACGAGGTCAGGGTGGACTTCTCGAAGACGCTGAGCCAGCAGCAGGAGACCGGGCACAACCGCTGGCATCCGGACATCCCGCCGGTGGTGCGCTGCGACCCCGGCGACGAGGTGATCCTCGAGACGCGTGACGCCTTCGACGGCCAGATGGGACCCACCGCGACGCTGGAGACGGTGGCGGCGCCCAACCTGAACGTGGTGCACCCGCTCACCGGGCCGGTCTACGTCAACGGCGCCGAGGCCGGGGACCTCCTCGAGGTCGAGATCCTGGAGGTCGAGCCCGACCGCTACGGCTACACGGTCCAGGTGCCGGGATTCGGCTTCCTGCGCGACGTGTTCCCCGACCCGTTCATGGTTCGCTGGGCGATCGCCGACGGCTGGGCGAGCTCCGACGACCTGCCCGGGGTGCGCATTCCTGGCGCGCCCTTCATGGGCACGATCGGCCTGGCGCCCGATCGCGGCCTGCTGGAGGCCACCATCGCCCGTGAGCAGGCGGCGCTCGACCTCGGCGGCTTCGTGCTCCCGCCGGACCCCACGGACGCGGTGCCGGCGGACGCGGCGATCGCGGGAGAGGCCCTCCGCACGATCCCGCCGAGGGAGACCGCCGGCAACGTCGACATCAAGCAGCTCTCAGCCGGCACCCGCATGTTCGTGCCGGTGTACGCCGAGGGCGGGCTGTTCTCGGCCGGCGACGCCCATTTCGCCCAGGGCGACTGCGAGACCTGCGGGACGGCCATCGAGATGCGGGCAACCCTGCACGTGCGCTTCTCGATCCACAAGGGGGTGGCGGCCAGCCGCGGCATCCGCGACCTCCAGTTCGCCAGGGACGACTACCACGTGCCGCCGGAGTTCGCGGCCCCGCGCCGCTTCCACGCGACCACCGGCCTGTCGGTCACCCGCGAGGGCGAGAACCGGCCGGAGGACCTCACCCTGGCCGCCCGCAACGCCCTCCTGAACATGATCGACCACCTGGTGGACGAGCGGGGCTGGACGCGGCAGCAGGCCTACGCGATCTGCAGCGTGGCCGTGGACCTCAAGGTCAGCGAGGTCGTCGATGTCCCCAATTTCGTTGTCTCCGCCTTCCTGCCGCTGGACGTTTTCACCGATCGGTAGGGGCCGGCGCGGCGGCTGTTGCGCCGCGATCGCGAGCGTATCTTCAGTTCGAGGCCTGCAGGTCGCATCAAAGGAAGGGGCAATCCCATGCCAGAGCGTCGCGTCGTGGTCGGCTCGAAAGTCGGCCTGCATGCCCGGCCGGCCGCGCTGTTCGTGCAGGCCGCGGCCAAGCAGCCGGTCAAGGTGACCATCGCGAAGGGCAACAAGCCCCCGGTGGACGCGCGCAGCATCTTGGCGGTGCTGAGCCTCGACGCCCGCGGGGGCGAGGAGGTCGTGCTGCACGCCGACGGTTCGGACCAGGCGGAGGCGGCGCTCGACGAGCTCGCCGCCCTCGTCGCCACCGATCACGACGCGAAATGACCGCCAACGTCGCGCGGCTCAAGGGCGTCGGGGTCAGCCCGGGCGTGGCCATCGGCCCGGTGGCCGTCATGGGCGGCGAAGTCCCAGAGCCCCCCGCAACCCCACCCCGCCCGGGCGCCCAGGATGCGGAGCTGGAGGCGGCGCGGGCGGCGCTGGAAGCGGTGGCGGCGGAGCTGGAGGCGCGGGGGGAGGCGGCTGGCGGCGACGTCCGGGACGTGCTGGAGGCGCAGGCGATGATGGTCCGCGACCCCAGCCTCGCGGACCAGGTGGCGGGGCTCACCGCGCAGGGCCGGTCGGCGGCCAGGGCGGTGTGGGAGTCGTTCACGGCCTACCGCGAGATCCTGGCCGGCGCCGGCGAGTACATGGCCGCGCGGGTCGCCGACCTCGACGACCTGCGGGCCAGGACGGTCGCGCGCCTGCTCGGCCTCCCGATGCCGGGCGTGCCCGACCCCGGCCACCCGTACGTGCTGGTGGCCAGGGACCTGGCTCCGGCCGACACCGCCGTGCTCGACGCCACCAAGGTGCTCGGCTTCGTGACCGAGGAGGGCGGGCCCACCAGCCACACCGCCATCCTCGCGAAGTCGATCGGCGTGCCGGCGGTGGTCGGCTGCGCCGGCGCGACCGAGCTGGCGGACGGCGCGCACGTGATCGTGGACGGCGGCACCGGCGAGGTCCGCGTGGACCCGAGCGAGGCCGAGGTGGAGTCGGCGCGCGCCCGCGTGGCCGCGCGGCTGGCGGCGCGAGGCCAGGCGGCTGGACCCGGCGCCACCGCGGACGGGCAGCCGATCGCGTTGCTGGCCAACGTCGGCGGCCCCGCCGACGTCAAGGGCGCGGTGGCCGCCGGCGCCGAGGGCGTTGGCCTGTTCCGCACCGAGTTCCTGTTCCTCGACCGTGTCGACCCACCGCCTGTGGACGAGCAGCGCGCCGCCTACGAGGCGGTGTTCGGCGCCTTCCCGGACGGCGCCAAGCTGGTGGTGCGGACCCTGGACGCCGGCGCCGACAAGCCGCTCGCCTTCCTCAACCTGCCCGGCGAGCCCAACCCCGCGCTCGGCCAGCGCGGCCTGCGCGCCGTCCGCCGCGTTCCCGAGGTACTGGCCGACCAGCTCGAGGCGATCGGCCAGGCCGCGGCGGCGACCCGCGCCGACGTGTGGGTGATGGCGCCGATGGTCGCCAGCGCGGACGAGGCCGCCTGGTTCCGCGCGCAGGCGCGCCGCCAGCCGATCGGCAGGGCCGGCGTGATGATCGAGATCCCCGCCGCCGCCCTGCGCGCCCGGGCGGTGCTGGCCGAGGCGGACTTCGCCAGCATCGGCACCAACGACCTGGCGCAGTACACCTTCGCCGCCGACCGGCTGGTCAGCGAGCTGTCCTCGTTCCAGGACCCGTGGCAGCCCGCCCTGCTCGACCTGGTCGCCAGGGTGGGCGAGGCAGGGACCGAGACCGGCAAACCGGTGGGGGTCTGCGGCGAGGCCGCCGGCGACCCGCTGCTCGCCCTGGTGCTGGTCGGGCTCGGTGTGACCAGCCTGTCGATGGCGCCCGGAAGCCTCCAGGACGTGCGCCTGCTGCTCGCCCGCCACACCATGGCGGACTGCCGGCGCCTGGCGGGGCTGGCGCTGGGGGCCGACGACGCCGTCCAGGCCAAGGACCGGGTCAGGGGATCCGCCAGCGGGGTCGCGGAACTCGGCCTGTAGCCGGGACGGGCAGCTCGGCAAGCCGCACGGGCAGCTCGGGCAACTGCATGGGCAGCTTGGAGAATGTGTTCTCGCGGGATGCCCGCATGTGGCTGTTGACCTGGGCATGTGCCATCCTTTCGTAGGCGGTGAGCCTGCCGCCGATGGGTGGTCGCCAGGTCACGCAGGGAAGTCCTTCGCGCGTCTGCGCTGGTCAGGGGGTGTTCAATGGGGAATCTCACATTCTCCACGCGCATCACCTTGGTCCGGATCGTCCTGGTGCCCCTGCTGGTCGCGCTGATCCTGGCCGACGGGGACATGCGGCACGCGCCGGCGCTGGCGGCGGTGGTCTTCCTGGTGGCATCGTTCACCGATTTCGTCGACGGCTACCTGGCGCGGCGCTGGCAGCAGGTGACCTCGCTCGGGAACTTCCTGGACACGACCGCTGACAAGCTGCTGGTGATCGGCGCGCTGGTGGGGCTGGAGGCCATCGGCGTGGTCAACGTCTGGGTGGTGTTCGTGATCATCACCCGCGAGGTGGTGGTGCTCGGCCTCCGCGCGGTCGCGGCCAGCTCCAGCGTGGTGATCTCGGCGTCGATCTGGGGCAAGCTCAAGTTCAACGCGCAGGTGGTCGGGATCACCCTGGCGATCCTGCACCCCGACATCCCGATCGGCTCGCTGCGGCTCGACGAGTGGGCCATGCTGGCCGTCGCGGTGATCAGCGCGCTGTCCGCGGTGGACTACTTCGCCCGCTTCGGCGACCTGGTGAAGGCGGACCGATGACCCGGACCCTGGTCACCGGTGGTACCGGGTTCGTCGGCGGCCTGCTGCTGTCGCGGCTGGTGCGTCAGGGCCGCGAGGTGCGCGCGCTGGTGCGCCGTCCCGGCGACCGCGAGCGGCTGCCGACGCCAGAGGTGGAACTGGCCCTCGGCGACCTGGAGAACGAGGAGGTCCTGGCCCGGGCGGCCGATGGCTGCGAGGTGGTCTACCACGTGGCCGGCATGAACCAGCTCTGCCTGCCCGACCCGACCCCGCTGTACCGGGTGAACGTGGACGGCACCGCGCGGCTGCTGCGCGCCGCCCAGCGCGCCGGCGTCCGGCGAGTCGTCTACACCAGCTCGGCGGCCACGCTGGGCGGCGACGGCAGCCGCGCCGCCGACGAGGGCTCGCCGCCGCCGGAGACCTTCACCTCGCACTACGCCCGCTCGAAGTACCAGGCCGAGCGGGTGGCGCTGGAGTTCCTCGGGGTCGAGGTGGTCACCCTGAACCCCAGCTCGGTCCAGGGCCCTGGCCGGACCACCGGCACGGCGCGGGTCTTCCTCGACTACCTCAACGGCCGCCTGCGCTTCGACCTGCCGAGCCGCTTCGGCATCTGCTACACGGAGGACTGCATCAACGGCCACCTGCTGGCGGAATCCAAGGGGCGCGCCGGCGAGCGCTACGTGCTCAACACGGCCACGCTCTCCAATACCGAGGCGATCGACCTGATCGCGGTGATCTCGGGCCTGACCTCGCGGCCGCGCACGCTGCCCCTGCCGCTGGCCATGGGCGCGGCGGCCTGCATGGAGTGGATCGCGCAGACGCGCGGGCAGCGGCCATTGCTGTGCCGCGAGGCGGTCCGCACGGTTGGTCACCCGCACGTCTACGACGGCACCCGCGCCGAGCGGGAGCTTGAGCTTCGCTACACGCCGCTCCGCGAGGCCATGGAGGCAACGGTACGCTGGTACCTGGAGCAAGGGCTCGTCTCCCGCAGGCTGCCGCGGCTGGACGCGGAGCCGCCGGGCGCGGGAGGCGGCTCGCGGCCACGGCACGAGGGGGGAAGCGCGGCGTGAGCACGATGGACACGCAGGTCGTGGTCGTCGGTGGCGGAGTCACCGGCGTGGCGGTCCTGCGAGACCTGGCCAGGCGGGGAATCCGGGCGGTCCTGGTGGAGCGCTCAGACCTCGGCACCGGCACCTCTGGGCGCTGGCATGGGCTGTTGCACTCCGGCGCCCGCTACGCCGTCCGCGACCAGGAGTCGGCGCGCGAGTGCATCGTGGAGAACCAGATCCTGCGGCGCATCGCCCCGCACACCATCGAGGACGTCGGCGGGATGTTCGTGCTGCTGCCCTCCGACGACGAGGCCTACGCCGACAAGCTGGCCGACGGCTGCGCCCAGGCCGGCATCCCCATCGAGCGGCTGTCCGGAGCGGAGGCGCGCCAGCGCGAGCCGCTGCTCGCCAGCGACGTGCGCATGGCCTACGCGGTGCCGGACGCCGGCATCGACGCGTGGGCGCTGCTGCGCTCGATGGCGCGGGACGCCACCGAGCACGGCGCCCGCGTGCTGGCCCGCCATCCGGTGGTCGGCTTCGAACGCCGCGACGGCCGCCTGCGCGCGGTGCGGGTCCACGACCTGGTGCGCGGCGAGGACGTGGTGATCGGCTGCGACTGGGTGGTGAACGCGGCGGGCGCCTGGGCCGGTGGCATCGGCCGGCTCGCCGGCGTGCCGATCCGGATGATCCCCGGCAAGGGCGTGATGGTGGTGATGGCGCTCCGCTACGTCCGCGGCGTGGTGAACGCCATGCGCAAGCCCGCCGACGGCGACATCGTGGTGCCGCAGCACGAGGTGGCGATCCTCGGCACCACCTCGGTGGAGGTGGCCAGTCCCGACGACATCCAGGTGAGCATGGCCGACGTCGACAAGATGATCGACATGTGCTCGCAGATGATCCCCTCGATCGCCAGCGGCCGCGCCCTGCGGGCGTTCGCCGGGTCGCGGCCGCTCTACAAGGCCGAGCCGGCCGCGGCGGACCAGTCCTCCGGCCCCGGCCCGGAGCCCGCCGGCGACGGTGTGGCCGACACCCGCGAGGTCAGCCGCACCTTCACCGTGCTCGACCACGCCAGCCGCGACGGGCTCGAGAACATGTTCAGCATCGTCGGCGGCAAGCTGACCACCTGCCGGCAGATGGCCGAGGCGCTGGTGGACCGGCTCGCCGACCGGATGGGCGTGACCACGCCATGCACCACCGCGACCGAGCCGCTGCCGGGCGCCGACCACGGCGGCCACAAGCTGGCGGCGCCGCTGGCGCGGGTGGAGCACGACGGCGCCTACGGCGAGCTGCTGTGCGAGTGCGAGCTGGTGACCAGGGCGCAGGTCAAGGCGGCCGTGGACGCCGGTGTCGACGAGCTGGAGGACCTGCGCCGCATGCTCCGCGTGGGCTACGGTCCCTGCCAGGGCGGGTTCTGCGTCTGGCGGGCGGCCGCGATGCTGTCCGAGGGCCCTGGAGGCGCCGGCGGGCGTGACGCGGTGGTCAATCTGGAGCGCTTCGTCGAGGAGCGCTGGCGCGGGCAGCGGCCGACCATCTGGGGCGACCAGGCCAGGCAGTTGCTGCTGAACCAGGCCATCTACCGGGGGATCTTCGACCTCGGGCCGGAGGTCCGGGCCGACGAGGCGGTGGAGCTGCCGGCCGCCACCAGCGCGCTGGCGTCGGCGCCGGCGGGCGGAGCGGGGAGCGCCTGATGCGGGCCGAGGTGCTGGTGGTGGGGGCGGGGCCGGCCGGGCTGGCCACGGCCGCGCGACTGGCCGAGGACGGCCACCAGGTGCGCCTGCTGGCCAGGGGCAACGGTTTCACCCACTGGGGCGCCGGTGCGATCGACGTGCTCGGCCGGGCCGGCGAGCGGCGGGTCGAGCGCCCGCTGGAGGCGATCGGCGAACTGCCGGCCGACCATCCCTACCGCCTGGTCGGCGCCGGCGCGCTGCGCTCCGGGCTCGAATGGTTCCAGCGCACCGCCGCGGCCGCCGGGCTGGAGCACACCGGCGAGCTGGGCAGCAACCGCGATCAGGTCACCGCGCTCGGAACCCTGCGCCCGACCTGCCTGTTGCCGGCGCCGGCAGCCGGCGAGCTGGGCGGCCACGTGGCGGTGCTGGGCTTCGAGGGCTTCCGCGACTTCTCGCCGGCCCTGTGCGCCAGCGGGCTCCAGCGGCGGGCCGGTCAGGACGGCATGCGGGTCAGCACCGGGGTGGTCGAGCTGCCCGCCTGGAACCACCCCCGCTACTTCACCGCGGTCGAGCTGGCCCGGGCGATCGACGACGAGGACTTCCGTGCCCGGCTCGCGCCCGGGCTGGCGCGCGCGGCCGGCGGGGCGGGGACCGCGGTGGTGCCCGCTGTGCTCGGACTGCGCGCGGGCCACGAGCCCTGGGCCGACCTGGAGCGGCGGACGGGCCTGCGGCTGGTCGAGGCGGCCATCCCGCCGCCGTGCGTGCCCGGCCTGCGGCTGTTCTACGCCTACCGGGCGCGCCTTTGGGGTCTCGGCGTGCGCTGGCAGTTCGGCTTCCCGGCGCTGGGGGTGGACCGGCACGGCGACCGGGTCACCGCCGTGCGCAGCGAGGGCGCCTCGCGCGAGATCACCGTCCGCTGCCAGGAGCTGGTGCTGGCCACCGGCGGGGTGGCCGGGCACGGCATCGAGGCGCGGCGCGACGGCTCCCTGGCCGAGGCGGTCGCCGATCTCCCCGTGAGCGGGATCCCCTCCGACGGGCCCGCGGGCCGGGCCGCGTTCGTGGGGGAGCGCTTCCTGGGCGAGCACCCGATCGGCGCCGCGGGGGTGCGGGTGGACGCCGAGCTGCGGCCGGTCGACGGCGCCGGCGACCCGCTGTACGCCAACGTGCGCTGTGTCGGCGGCCTGCTCGCCGGCCACGATCCGACCATCGAGGGCTCGCGCGAGGGCGTGGCGCTGGCCACGGCGGCCCGCGCCGCCGAGGTTCTCGCGCCCGCGACCAGCCATGCCGCGACCGGCCAGGGGGGTACCGCCAGATGACTGTCGAGCAGACCGCCGACCACTGCATCAAGTGCAACATCTGCAACACGGTCTGCCCGGTCTCGGCGGTCACCGACCTGTTCCCCGGCCCCAAGTACGAGGGCCCGCAGGGCCAGCGCTTCCGCGCGCGCATCGACGAGGACGGCTCGCCGGACGCCTCGCTCGACTACTGCTCGGGCTGCGGCCTGTGCACCCAGGCGTGCCCGGAGGGCGTGCTGATCGCCGAGATCAACACCGTCGCCCGCGCCAAGCTGGTGGAGGATCGTGGCGGGCTGCGCCTCCGCGACCAGTTGCAGAGCCGGCCGGGCCTGCTCGGCGCGCTGTCGCGGCCGGTGGCGCCGCTGGCGAACCTGGCGATGCGCACCCGCTTGGTGCGACTGCTGCTGGAGCGGACCATCGGCCTGCACCGCGACGCCGCCATGCCGCACTTCTCGCCGATGAGCTTCCAGAGCTGGGCCCGCGGTCACCGCCCGCCGAAGGGCGCCGCCCGCACGGTCGCCTACTTCCACGGCTGCGCGACGCAGGCCTTCGAGCCGGAGGTGGGTGCGACCCTGATCCGCGTCCTGGAGCGCAACGGCGTGGCGGTGACGGTTCCGCGCCAGGGCTGTTGCGGCCTGCCGCTGATCTCCAACGGCGACTTCGACGCCGCCGGCGGCCACGCCAGGCGCCTGGTGCGCCACCTTCGCGGATCGGCCGGCGACCCCGGGGTGATCGTGGCCAACTCGACCTCGTGCGGGATGACCCTCAAGGCCAAGTACCGCGAGCTGCTGCGGATGGAGGACCCCGACACCACCACCGTGTCGCGGGCCGTCTACGACATCTGCGAATTCCTGCTGGACCTGCACGACCGCGGTGAGCTCGACACCCGCTTCGGCCACCTGCGGGCCCGCGCCGTCTACCACCCGCCGTGCCAGCTCATGGCGCACGGGGTGGGCACCCCCGCGCTGGACCTGCTCGAGCTGATCCCCGGCCTGGAGGTCGAGCTGTCACGCACCGGCTGCTGCGGCACGGCTGGCACCTACGGCACCAAGGTGGAGAAGTACCAGATCGCCATGGACGTCGGCCGTCCGCTGTTCGAGCAGGTCGCCGACGCCAGAGCCGACTTCGTGGTGTGCGACTCCGAGACCTGCCGCTGGCACATCGCCAAGTCGACCGGTCTGCCGGTCTACCACCCGGTGCAGGTGATCGACCGCGCCTACCACCTGGCCTGATCCGGACGTGTCGGCGGAACCGTCGCGGGGAACACCTTGAGCGTATCGAGGGGAACCGGGCGCCGTTCAGGCTTGACGTGATCGGCGGTCTGGATTACGACTTTCCATCTGTAGTAGCCATCAATGGGATGAACGTGGGGTCCTGGAGGTGCGAGTGACCGGTCAACAGCGGCCGGCGCCGCACGAGGACTACCGGGAGCTGTTCGACCTCACCCCCGCCGCGTACCTGGTGACCGACGCCAGCGGCATGGTCCGTCTGGCGAACCGGCGAGCCAGCCGGCTGCTGGGCACCACCGGCCGCTTCCTGGCCGGAAGATCGCTGTCCAGCTTCGTGGACGCGGAGCAGCGGGCGGGCTTCCGTGAGCGACTCGGCCACGCGGAGCAGCTCGAGGCCGCCCCGTGGCTGCTCCGGGTGCGCCCTCGCGGCGGCGAGCCGGTGACGGTGGCGGTGGCGGTGAGCGCCGCGCGCGACCACACCGGCAGGCCGGTCGCGCTGCGCTGGCTGCTGTTCGAGCTGCCCCCCGGCATGCGCGGCACGACGTGACCCCCACTGACAGCGCCGGCACGGAGGTTGCGACGACCGTCGCGATCCAAGGGGAACCAAAGCGATGGGAAAGGGGAGGGCGCATGGGTGTGGTCGAGGTCTGGCGGGAGTCGGAGGAGTTCTGGCGCTGGCGCTACACCGAGCCGCCGTCGCCCGGGAACGGTCCGCTCGAGCTGCTCAGCAACGAGGTGTACGAGAGCCGCCGGGAGGCGGTGCAGGCGGCCACCACCGCCTACCCCGGCATCCCCGTGCTCGAGCTCGACCGGCCTCCAGGCACGCCGCCAGAGCCGGCTGGCCGCTCCGGTCGCGCGCGGCTGCGCCGCCGCATGCTGGCGGTGCTCGGGATCACGCTGGCGCTGCTGGCTCTGCGGGTGCGCCGCCTCCGGCGGAGCGCCCGCACCGGGTAAGGTTGCCGCTGCAGGCTGACCCGATCCGAGGAGGCTGAACCAGCTTGGAGCGCGCGCAGCTCGCGGCCCCCGACGCCGGCGACGGGCAGGTGGGGCTCCAGGACGTGCCGGATCCCCAGGCGACGGCACGGGCCGCCGTCGCAAGGGCGCGCGTGGCGTCGACCGAGTGGGGCGCGCTGGCGCCCGCGGAGCGCGAGCCGGGCCTGCGCGCGCTGCGGCGCACGATCTCGCGCCATGCCGACCGCATCGCCGACGTGGTCTGCGGGGAGACCGGCAAGCCGCGCGTGGACGCCGTCCTCGCCGAGGCGATGCACGCCGCGGCGCACGTCGACTGGTGCGCCCGGCACGCCACCAGGGCGCTGGCGCCTCGCAAGGTCTCGCCGTGGCCGCTGTACTCCAAGGCCGCCTGGGTCGAGTACCAGCCGCGCGGGGTGGCCGCGGTGATCGCTCCCTGGAACTACCCGTTCCTGCTGCCGTTCCTGGCCACCGCGAGCGCGCTGGCGGCCGGCTGCACGGTCGTGCTCAAGCCCTCGGAGGTGGCGCCCGCCTCCGGCGAGCTGGTCGCCGAGCTGGTCGCCGAGGCCGGGCTCCCTGACGGGGTGGTCCAGGTCCTGCAGGGCGGCCCGAGCGTCGGGGCCGCGCTGGTGCAGGCGGGCGTGGACGTGGTCGCGGTCACCGGCTCCTCGGCGACCGGCCGGCGGGTCGCGGCGCTGGCCGCCGAGGCGCTCGTCCCGGTGATCATGGAGCTGGGCGGCAAGGACCCGATGCTCGTGCTGGACGACGGCGACCTTCGGCGGGCGGCCAGAGGCGCCGTGTGGGGGGCGTGCTTCAACGCCGGCCAGTCGTGCGTGGCGGTCGAGCGGGTCTACGTGGTCGACGAGGTCCACGACCGCTTCGTCGCCGAGTTGGAGCGCGCCTTCGAGGGCGTGCGCGCCGGCGGCGGCGGCGCCCGCGACATCGGGCCGATCATCCACCCGCCGCAGCTCGACGTGATCGAGCGGCAGGTGCGGGACGCGGTCGCCCGCGGCGCGACGCTGCGCCGCGGCGGTCACCGCACGGGCGAGGGCGGGCGCTGGTTCGAGCCGACCCTGCTGACCGAGGTCGACCAGGGCATGGCGGTGATGCGCGAGGAGACGTTCGGGCCGGTGCTGCCGGTGATGCGCGTGCCGGACGAGGAGACCGCCGTGCGGTTGGCCAACGACTCCCCGTTCGGCCTGCACGCCTGCGTGTGGACGGGCGACACCGGCCGTGCCCGCCGGGTCGCCTCGAGGCTGCGCGCCGGCGCGGTGGCGATCAACGACTGCCTGGTCAACTACGCCATGCCGGGCCTGGAGTTCGGCGGCGTCGGCGATTCCGGCTACGGCCGCCAGGGTGGCGTCGACGGCCTGCGTGCCTACTGCTATTCGAGGAGCGTGACCCTGTCCCGCCTCACCCCTCGCCGCGAGCTCCAGTGGTTCCCGCGCCGCCTCGGCCTCCGCACCTGGAAACGAGCGATCCGGTTGCTCTACGGCCGCTGACCGAGCCCGTCAGTGGTCGGGCTCGGGGGGGCGAGAGCTTGGCGGACCCGCTCTTCGGCATGGGTCATGGGGTCCTCGCCAGAGGTGATCGACTGGATGGCGGCGAGCGTGGGGTAGCCGTTGGCCTGCTCGTCCTGGAAGCGCCTGGCGAACCCGCCTGACTGGATGTCGGCGAGGATCTCGCCGAAGTGGCGCTGCATGGCCGCAATGTCGATCTCGGTGGTGCGCAGGAAGCCGCCGTAGGCGGCGGACAGGCCGTGCCAGGTCACCGACCTGAAGAAGCCGTTGTCGGCGAACGCCTGGAGGGTGCGGGCCATCTCGCCGGACATGTACAGCTCCACGACCATCGCCTCGGCGGGCAGCCCGGCCTGGGTGCCGACCTGGAAGGCGCTCTGCATCGCCACGCCGAGATAGGCGCCGAAGCCCTGCTCCACGAACAGGTCCAGCAGCGCCTCCTTGGCGGCGGTCAGCTCCAGGGCGCCGCGGCGTAGCGACCCGGCCGCGCCCGCGAGCCCGAGCAGGCGGGCCCTGGCCTTGCCGGTGGCGTCCCGCTCGACCGACACGTACGACAGGAACCCGCTCCCGTCCAGGTAGGTCTTGCGGACCTCCTCGCCGAGCATGCGCGGCGCCAGCAGCAGCACGTCGACGCCGTCGGGGGGCTCGACCAGCCCGTAGGCGACCACGTAGCCGGACGCGAAGCACACGCACGCGCCCGAGCGCAGCCGCGGGGCGACCTCGTCGCGGAAGACCTCGGGGATCACCTCGTCGGGGATGAGCACGTAGACGACGTCGGCGGTGGCGACCGCCTCGCCGACACCGCTCACCTCGAACCCGTCCGCCTGCGCCGTGGCGCGGTAGTCGTCGTCGACGTTGCCGACGGTCACCGTCAGACCGCTGTCGCGCAGGTTCAGCGCCATGGACCGGCCCAGGTTGCCGTAGCCGACGACCGCGATCGTCTGGCCCGACAGCCCGTCCGGGTCCGCGTCCCCCTCCCGGTAGAAGGTCACCGCCGGCTGCTCCGCCATGCCTCCACCACCTTAGAATCGTCGCGTCTGCTCGAGGATGCCCAATGAAAGTGATCGGTCAGGATGCGGTTGGAGCGCAGGATAGCCCTGGTCACCGGGGCGTCGAGCGGGATCGGGCTGGCGCTGGCGCCGCTGCTGGCCGAGCGCGGCGCCACGCTCGCGCTCGCCGGGCGGGACGCCGTGGCGCTGGCCGCGATCGCCGAGCGGACCGGCGGCGAGCCGCTGACCGTGGACCTGGCTGAGCCGGGCGGCCCCGAGCGGCTGGCCGGCCTCGTCCTGGAGCGCCACGGCCGCGTGGACCTGCTGGTCAGCAACGCCGGCGCCGGCTGGGCCGGCGACCTGGCGGCCATGCCGCTCGACCTCGCCGAGCGGCTGGTCACCCTGAACCTGGTCGCGCCGGTGCGGCTCACCCGGCTGCTGCTGCCCGGCATGCTGGAGCGCGGCGGCGGGCACCTGGTCTACGTGACCTCGATCGCCGGCGCCACCGGGGTGGCGCGCGAGGCGGTCTATGCCGCCACCAAGGCGGGGCTCGCCACCTTCGCCGACAGCGTCCGCGAGGAGGTCGCCGGCTCCGGGGTCACCGTGTCGGTGGTCGTCCCCGGGGTGGTCGACACTCCCTTCTTCGACCGCCGCGGCAGCGCCTACGACCGGTCGTGGCCGGCGCCGATCCCCGCGGAGCGGGTCGCCCGCGCGCTGCTGCGGGCGATCTCCTCCGACCGGGCCGAGGTCTTCGCGCCCGCCTGGATCCGCCTGCCGGCGCGCTTCAAGGGCGCGGCACCCGGCCTGTACCGGCGGCTCGCCCTGCGCTTCGGCCAGGCGGGGCGCTGACGCTAGCGCCCGGTCGCCGCGCGCAGCGACTCCTTCAGGCTGCCCATGGTCGCCAGCACCGCGCTCGGCTCGTAGCCGCAGTGCGCCATGCAGTTGGCGCAGCGCGGGTCGTTGCCGCGGCCGTACTTGGACCAGTCGGTCTCCTCGACCAGCTCCTTGTAGCTCTTCACGTAGCCGTCCGACATCAGGTAGCAGGGCTTTTGCCAGCCGAAGATCGAGTAGCTCGGGATGCCCCAGGCGGTGCACTGGTAATCGACCTTGCCTTCGAGGAAGTCGAGGAACAGCGGCGAGTGGTTGAAGCGCCACTTCTTGCGGTGCCCGTCGGCGAAGGCCTTGCGGAACAGCTCGGTGGTCTCCTGGACGCCGAGGAAGTGCTCCTGGTCCGGCGCCTTCTCGTAGGCATAGGCGGGGGAGATCATCATCTGGTCGACCTGGAGGTCGTCGTTCAGGTAGTCGAGCACCTCGCGGACGGTCTGCGGGGTGTCGGTGTTGAAGAAGGTGGTGTTGGTGGTCACCCGGAAGCCGCGCCGCTTGGCCTCCTTGATGGCATCGACCGCCGCGTCGAACACGCCCTCCTGGCAGACCGACTTGTCGTGGCGCTCGCGCAGGCCGTCCATGTGCACCGCCCAGGCGAAGTACGGGGACGGCTTGAACCTGTCCATCTTCTTCTTCATCAGCAGCGCGTTGGTGCACAGGTAGACGAACTTCTTGCGCTTGATCAGCTCGGCCACGATCTCGTGGATCTCGGGGTGGATGAGGGGCTCCCCACCCGCGATCGACACCATCGGGGCGCCGCATTCCTCGATGGCCGCGACGGCCGTCTCGACCGGCATCCGCTGCTTCAGGATGTTGGCCGGGTACTGGATCTTGCCGCAGCCGGCGCATGCGAGGTTGCAGGCGAACAGCGGCTCGAGCTCGACGACCAGCGGGAACTTCTCCCGGCGAGCCAGCTTCTGCTTCGCCAGGTAAGCGCCCAACCGAAGGCTCTGCCGCATCGACACGGCCATCTAGGTGACCTCCTTGGGGATCACGGCGTTGCGGGACGCGCACTGCATGGTAGTCGCGTTGCCCGCTGACCACTCTTGGAGCGCGGGGGCCGAGCGGCGGAGCACCCGCAGGGCGCGGGCGACGGCGGCCGCCAGCCCCGGGCGTTTCAGCTCCCTCCCCGGGGCGTCGAGGACCACCCTGAGCACCGCCAACCGCACGGCATCCGTTACCGCGCCGGCCAGGAAGGCCGACTCCATGTCGGCGGCGATCGCCCCGGTGGCGAGCAGGCGCGCCCGCTCCTCGCCCTGGACGATGTGGTCGACGCTCACCAGCGGTCCGAGGTGCGCCTGGAGCCCGCGGCGGTCGAGGGCGGCGGCCAGCAGGCCGGCGCCGTCGCAGCGCACCGTCCCGTGGGGCCCCCGGACCTCGGAGGCGACCACCACGTCGCCTGGCCGCATCCGCGGGTCGAGCCCGGCGCAGACGCCGGCGATCGCCAGCGCCCACCCGTCCCCGCCGCCCGCCAGCCTGGTCGCCGCGGCGGTCGCCCGCCGCGGGCCCATGCCGGTCCGGACCAGGCGCGCGCCGGGCACCGCGCCGCGCAGGGCGAGCGCCTCGATCCGCATCGGCGCGGCGATCACCAGCGCCGGGTCGCCGGTCACCGACCGGTCTCCGTGCCGGGGCCGGTGCGGTTGACGTAGCGGCCGAGCGCCATCACCGGGAACACCTGCCGGTACAAGTGGTAGTTGATGTAGAAGTCGCCGGGGAAGCCCGTGCCGGTGTAGTAGGGCTCGTCCCAGGAGCCGTCGCTCGCCTGGGTGGCGGCGAGCCAGGCCACCCCGCGGGCGGCGGCCTGGCTGTCGCGCTCGCCGGCGGCGAGCAGGGCGAGCAACGCCCAGGCGGTCTGCGACGCGGTCGAGGCACCGCGCCCGCGCCACTGCCTGTCGACGTAGGAGCGCAGGTCCTCTCCCCAGCCGCCGCCCTGGTTCTGGTGCTCGACGAGCCAGCGCACGGCACGGCGGATTGCGCCGTGGCGCGGGTCCATGCCGGCGGCCACCAGCGCGGGCAGCGCCGCGCCGACGCCGTAGACGTGGTTGGCGCCCCAGCGGCCGAACCAGGAGCCGTCCCGCTCCTGCTCGCGCAGCAGCCAGTCGAGGCCGCGGCGGGTGACCGGCGACTGCCCCAGCCCGGCGACGGCGAGCATCTCGATGACGTGCGCGGTCACGTCGGCCGACGGCGGGTCGGTGACGGCGCCGAAGTCGCAGAAGGGGAGCTGGAGCGGGAGCGTGCTGGTGTTGTCGGCGTCGAAGGCGGCCCAGCCGCCACCGCTGCTCTGCATCCCGATCACCCAGGCGACCCCGCGGGCGAGCGCGGCGTGCAGACGCTCGGCGTCAGGATGGGCGACCCGCCGGAGGGCGAGCACGATCTCGGCGGTGTCGTCGATGTCCGGGTAATTGTCGTTGGCGAACTCGAACGCCCAGCCACCGGGGGCCAGAGCCGGCCGCCGTACGGCCCAGTCGCCGCGGCGCCGCACCTCCTCACCGAGCAGCCATTCGCCGGCGCGCACCAGCGCCGGGTGGTCGGCGGCCAGGCCGGCGTCGGCCAGCGCGATCACCGCCAGCCCGGTGTCCCACACCGGCGACTGGCACGCCTCCAGCCACACGTTCGGCCCGTCGTTGACGGTGAAGCCCTCCAGCCCGCGCAGCCCCGCCTGGAGCACCGGGTGGTCCAGCGGGTAGCCGAGCAGGTGCAGCGCCATGATCGAGTACACCCACGGCGGCTGGATCCCGCCCCAGGCGCCGTCGGCCTCCTGCCGCTCGATGATCCAGCGGGTCGCGCGGCGCATGGCCATGCGCCGCAGCGGCCGGATGGGACGGTGGTGGTAGGCGTGCAGCCAGCGGTCGAGCCGCTGGAAGCGGCCGGTCCAGGTGGTGATCGGCTCCAGCGGCGCGACCGCGCCGCCGGCGCGCAGCTCGCTCAGGCCGAAGCCGATCGGCCGCACCGGCCGCAACGCGCTCACGATCGTCAGCGGCACGATCGTCTGCCGCGCCCAGCAGGCGAAGTCGTAGACGTTCAGCGGGACCCACGAGGGCAGCAGGATCATCTCCGGCGGCATGACCGGCAGGTCCTCCCAGTCCCACAGGCCGAACAGCGCCAGCCAGATGCGCGTGAACACGCGGCTGCGCTCGATCCCGCCGGCGTCGCGGATCCAGGCGGCCGCCCTGCGCAGGTGCGCCGCGTCGTCCGGGTCGCCGGCCAGCCGCAGGGCCACGTAGGCCTCGATGGTGGTGGACAGGTCCGGCGGGCCGCCGTGGAAGGTCGCCCAGGTGCCGTCTTCGCGCTGCTTGGAGCGGATCCAGGCGGCGGCGCCCTTGGTGCGCTCGTCGCCGCGGATGCCGAGGAACTCGCGCAGCAGGAGATCCTCGGCGTCCATGGTGACGTTGGTCTCCAGATCGCCCTTCCACCAGCCGTCGCCGTCCTGGAGGGCGAGCAGCTTGCCCGCGCCGCGTTCCAGCGCCGTCGCCGCCTGGAGGTCGAGGTCCTTCCCCGTCGTCACCGTCATGGTCGTCTACAGCTCCCTGCTCGTCACGAACCTGGCCAGGCCGACCAGCTCCTCGCGCGCGCGCTCCGGAGCGGCCACCGAGTCCAGGCGCTGGAGCGCCAGCACGAGCTGCCGCTCCGCCTCCGCCATCGTCCAGTCCCGTCCGCCGGCTTCCTGCACCAGCTTGGCCGCCAGGGCGAGGTCCTCGTCGCTGAGTCGCGGGCCGCCCTCGGCGACCCGCGCGCTGTCGGGGGCCGCCTCGCCGAGCAGCCCGGACAGGCGCTCGGCAACGCGGCCGCCGCTGGACAGCGCGTGCGCCACCGGCACGGACTTCTTGCGCTGGCGCAGGTCGCTCCAGGCCGGCTTGCCGGTGACCTCCGGCTGGCCCCAGATGCCCAGTAGGTCGTCCACAGCCTGGAAGGCCAGCCCGAGGTGGTAGCCGAAGCCGGAGAGGGCCTCCACCGCCTCGGTCGGCGCGCCGGCCAGCACCGCGCCGATCGAGGCGGAGCAGGCCAGTAGCGCGCCGGTCTTGTTGCCGGCCATGGCCAGGCATTCCTGGACGGACACGTCCAGCCGGCCCTCGAATGACAGGTCCTCGGCCTGGCCGGTGATCAGCCGGTCGGTGGCCTCGGTGAGGTGCCGGGCCGCCCGCGGGCCGGTCTGCACCGGCGCTTGCAGCAGGACGTCCTCGGCGAGGGCGAGCAGGGCGTCTCCGGCCAGGATCGCCATCGCCGGCCCGAAGACCTTCCAGGAGGTGGGCCGGTGGCGGCGCTCCTCGTCGCCGTCCATCAGGTCGTCGTGCAGCAGCGAGAAGTTGTGGACCAGCTCCACAGCGACCGCGGCCGGCAGGGCCACCTCCGCGGCGGCGTCGACGGCCTCGGCCGAGAGCACCGCCAGCGCCGGCCGGACGGCCTTGCCGCCGTTGCCGGCCACCGGCCGGCCCTCCACGTCGACCCAGCCGAGGTGGTAGGCGGCCACCTTGGCGATGGAGGGCTCCAGCCGCGCCACCGCCGCGCGGAGCGCGGGCGCGGTGAGCACGCGCGCTCGGTCCAGGATCGCTGGGGTCTGCACACTCATGCCGCCACCTCCGGACGAATCGGGGTTCCCCCTCGATCGACGGCCGGAGCATGCCGAGGGGGATGCCAGAACCCCTCCGCCGTCGGAAGCTGGCGGGTGCGACCGAGGGAGCGCAGCGCCGCACGCGCTGCCACCAGCCCGCTGCGCACCGCGCCCTCCATGGTGGCCGGCCAGCCGGTCGAGGTCCAGGACCCTGCCAGGAACAGCCCGTGCAGAGCGGTTTCCGCTCCCGGCCGCAGCGCGGCGGTCCCGGGTGCCGGTAGGAAGGTCGCCGTTCGCTCTCTGGTGACAAAGAAGCTGGTCACGGAGGCGTGCCGGGCGGCGGGGAACAGCTCGGCGAGCGCCGGCAGGTAGCGGTCCCGCAGGGCCGCCACCGGCAGCTCGACCTCGCCGTGGGCGGCGGACAGCGACACCGCCAGGCATTGGCCGCGGCTCGGGTCCAGGCCCGCCGACTCGGTGCGGTCGAAGACCCACTGCACCGGCGTGCCCAGCCCGGCGGCGAACGGCAGCGTGGTCACCACCCGGTCGTAGACCACGTGAAGATTGATGATCGGCGAGATCCCGAGGCGTTCGAGTTGGTCAGCGGGGCCGACGACCCGCGCGGGCAGCCATCCGGCCGCCTCGTGGGGCACCGCGACGACCACCGCGTCCGCCTCCAGGAGGTCGTCGTCGGTGCGCACCGCCAGCCGCGACTCGCCGCCGCCGTCCGCGCCGGGATCGGCCGGCTCGATCGCGCGGGCGTGGCAGCGCATGCGTACCCGGACGCCGGCCTCGCCCAGGGCGCGGGCGGCCGGCTCGCCGTGGAGCCTCGACAGCGGCACGCGGCTGTAGCCGATGTCGGCGGCGTCGCGGGCGGTCAGCAGGCCGGTCTTGAACACCATCGTGGCGAGCTGAAGCGAGGCCTGGTCGGTGCGGGCGTTGAGGGTCGGCAGTCCCACCAGCTCCCAGAGCGCGTCGATGGCCGCCCGGCTCTGGCCCTGGTCGGCGAGCCAGGACCCGAAGCTCCGCCGGTCGAGCCGCTGGTCGGCCGGGTCCAGCCGGCGCAGCGCCAGCGCCGCGCGGACCACGCCCAGCCGCTCGCTCCAGTTCAGGTACGGGTAGCGCGCGAGCGTGCCGGCCAGGTGCAGCGGGGCTGGCAGGTTGCCGCGGCGCAGCCGGCCCATGCGCCCGCCCGGCGCCAGCACCGGCACGTCCAGGCGCGGCTGCAGCGGCGCCAGCTCGCGCACCCCGAGCCGCTCGAGCAGGCTCTGGTACGCGCGGCAGCAGCGCAGGTAGACGTGCTGGCCGTTGTCGAGCTCCAGCCCCTCGCGCTGGAACGAGAAGGTGGCCCCGCCGAGCCGTGGCCGCGCCTCCAGCAGGGTCACCCTGGCGCCGCCGTCGGCCGCCGCCAGGGCGGTGGCGATGCCGGCGAGGCCGCCGCCGACCACGACGACCTCATCGGGCATAGTGGGCGCCTTTCATCGCGACATCCCCAGCAGGCTGCGGCCGGCGATCCTGGCCTTCTGCCAGGTCGCCAGCGAGACGCGCTCGTGCAGGACCGCTTCCGGACGGCGGGCGATGCGGCCCAGCAGCTCCCGATAGATGCCGGACATCGCGGACACGCAGGCGGCGCTGCGGCGGTCCAGCATCGGCAGCAGGCACAGGCCCTCGGAGAAGAAGCGCTGCGCGCGAGCCACCTGAAAGCCGACCAACCGGGTGAACCCCTCCGGCAGGCGGGTCGAGGACCCGAGGGTGGTCAGCTCGCCGTCGAGGCCGAAGCGGACCAGGTCCTCCTTGGGCAGGTAGACGCGCCCGTTGTCGGCGTCCTCTCGCAGGTCGCGAAGGATGTTGGTGAGCTGCATCGCGATCCCGAGCTTGTCGGCCAGCACCGGGGCGGCGTGCGGCTCGCTGGAGCCGAACACGCCCAGCGACAACCGCCCGATCGACCCGGCGACGCAACGGCAGTAGTGCGCCAGATCGTCGAAGGTTGGGTAGGAAGTCCCTCGAACGTCCATCTCGACACCTTCGATCAGCTCGCCGAAGGCCTTGAGCGGAAGCGGGAAATTCTCTGCGGCGTCGGCGAGCGCCACCAGGACCGGATCGTGGTGGCGGTCGAGCCGCGCCAGCTCGGCGCGGGCGGTGGCCAGGCGATCGAGCTTGTCCTGCGGCTCCAGGGGCCCGTCGCCGATGTCGTCGACCCGTCTGGCGAAGGCGTACACGGCGCAGAGCGCGCTGCGCTTGGCGGGCGGCAGCAGCCGGATCCCGTAATAGAAATTCCGGGCCCGACTGCGGGTGACGCTTTCGCAATGGCGGTATGCGGCTTGGACGTCCACGGCGCTCATCCCTTCCGCAGGAGGACGGACGACAGCTCGCGGGCCAGCCGTCGGCGTTTCGGCTTGGGGGAGTAGGACAATACGTCATACTCCGCCGCGACGATCGCCGCCAGCGCGGCGCGGCCACCCGCGAGGAATCCTGCCACCGCCAACCGCGCCCAGCCGTGAAGGGTAGCGATCAACGGGGCGCCCTCGCTGAGCATATTGCCTGCGCGCGACACCTCGAACTCCATCAGTCGCCGGAGGGGCTCTCCCGCCGAGGGCGCGGCGAGGTCGCGCTCGTCCACGCCGAAGCGGGCCATGTCCTCCTGGGGAAGGTAGATACGGTCGCGGGCGAGATCCTCGGCGACGTCCTGCCAGTGCTCGACGAGCTGCAACCCGGTGCAGATCGAGTCCGACAGCGCCAGGCGCTGCGGCGTCGCCGAGCCGAACACGTACAGCACCAGGTGGCCCACCGGGTTGGCGGACAGCTCGCAGTAGCCGACCAGCTCGTCCAGGATCCGGTAGCGGCGGACGGTCTGGTCCTGCCGGTTGGCTTGCACCAGGCGGCGCAGCGGCTCCGGCGGGACGTCGAACGCGCGCACGGTGATGGCGATCTCCGCCAGCAGCGGGTGCTTGGGCGCCTCGCCACGGTAGATCCGGTCGATGTCGGCGTCGATCACGTCGAGCTGCGCCAGGCGGTTCCCCGACGCCTCGTCGCCGATGTCGTCGACCAGCCGGGCGAAGCCGTAGATCGCCATCAGGTGGCGGCGCACCGACCGGGGAAGCAGGCGCAACGCGACAGGGAAGTTCTCGTGCGCAGCCTTGGCAAGGAGCAATTCCGGGGTGAGCGATCCGCGCTCCAGGCCTGCCCCCTCCTTTCGCCTTGTCGGCAAGGCCGGTCTCGAACTGCTCGAACGGATACCCGCCAGATCGCCGGGTTCGCGTCCGACAAACGGAAAGCCTAGGCGCATGATGGCAACCGAGCCAAGCCGGTTTCACACTGGGTCCATCCGGTGGGGCGTCACCGCGAAATGGGGGGCATCCTGGCAGGGAGCGATCAAGGTCCACGGCGGTCGGCGGACCGTCGGGTAGTTTACCGGCGGATCGGCCGTCTACCTGGAGGAAGGGAGGCCGATCCGTGCAGGCGCCGGTCGGGACCGTCGAGGGGGATCGGGGGGCGATGGAGTGCTGGCGGGCGATTCGGCCGTTGCTCGGTCTCGGCGCCGCCTTCCTCGCCGGCAGCATCCCGTTCTCCAACATCGCCGCCCGCCTGAGCCGCGGGGTCGACCTTCGTGCGGTCGCCAACGGCACCGTCTCTGGCACCAGCCTGTACCGGGTTGCGGGCTTCGGCCCGCTGGCGGCGGCCGGCGTCCTGGAGATCGGCAAGGGCGCGGTCGGGCCCCTGATCGTCGGGCGCGACCATCCGGCGATGGCGGCGCTGGCCGCCGGGCTCGGGGTGGCTGGTCACAACTGGTCGCCGTTCCTGCGCGGCGCCGGCGGGCGGGGCCTGTCGCCGGCGCTCGGCGCGCTCGGGGTGGCGGCCTGGCCCGGTTCGCTGGTACTGCTGGCGGGGATGGCAGGGGGGAAGATCGTCGGCCAGGCCGCTCCGGGCTCGCTGCTGGCGCAGGCGGCGCTGATCCCGGTGCTGGCTCGCCTCCGCGGCCGGCGCGGCGCGCTGGTCGGCGCGGCGGTGCTGGCGCCGATGCTGGCCAAGCGTCTCTTGGGCAACGCCCCGGTGGTGGGCGAGCGCCCGGGCCGCGTGTACCTCACCAGACTCCTGCTGGACCGGGACGAACGCTGATGGCGGGCGGCTCGGTCCTGCGCCGCGGCGGCTACCGCGACCTGGTGATCGGCCAGGCGGTCTCCTCGTTCGGCGACTGGATGGGCACGGTGGCGCTGATGGCGCTGGTGCTCGACCTGACCGGCTCGGCCACAGCGGTCGGGGGCATCCTGGTGCTGCGGCTGCTGCCGGCCGGGTTCGCCGGGCCGATCGCGGCCGGCGTGGCCGAGCGCTGGGACCGGCGCCGCATCATGCTGACCTGCGACCTGGCGCGCGCCGGCCTGGTCGCCCTGATCCCGCTGGTGCGGGCGGCCTGGTGGGTCTACCTGTGGGCGTTCCTGCTGGAGGTCGCCAACCTGGTGTTCCTGCCGGCTCGGGACGCCTCCGTCCCCGACCTGGTCGACGAGCACGAGCTGCCCACCGCCAACGGCATCATCCTGGGGTCGTCCTACGGCAACATCCCCGTCGGCGCCGGCGCCTTCGCCCTGCTCACGCTGGTCCCGACCTCCTGGAACGGCTACCTGGACAGCCATCGGGGCGCGCTGCCGCTGTGGCTCGACGGGGCCACCTACCTGGTCTCCTACGCCTTCATCCGGCGGCTGAGCGTGCTCGGGCCGTCGCCGGTCGCCGCCGGCGCCGGGCGGCAGGACGGCGGCCGCGGGGGCACCTGGTCCGGCGTGGTCGCCGCGCTGCGCCTGCCGATCGTGCGGGCGGTGCTGCCGGCCACCATCACCGCGGTGATCGGCGTGGGCGCGCTGTTCTCGCTCGGCGTGGTGTTCGTGCGCGAGGTGCTGCACGCCAGCACCGCGCAGTTCGGTGTGATGGTGGCGCTGTTCGGGGTCGGCGGGGTGGCCGGCTGGGCCTGGCTGCAACGCCAGCGGGGCCGCCCGACCCTGGCCACCATCCGGCTGGCGGCCGCGGCCATGGGCGTGATCCTGGCGATCATGAGCCTGCTGTCGACCGTGAAGCTGGCCTTCATCGCCGCCGTGCCGTTCGGCGCCGGCGGCGCGGCCGCCCTGGTGGCCAGCATCACCTACCTCCAGGAGACGCTGTCCGGGGAGGACCGGCTGCTCGGCCTCACCGTCTACCACATCGTCTTCCGGGTAGGGCTCAGCGTGGCCGCGATCGGGGGAGGCCTGGCGGCGCAGGCGTTCGGCCCGGCCCGGCTGCCGCTGCTCGGCACGATGCAGCCGTCGGCGCTGGTGCTGCTGTCCGCCGGGGTGGTGATGGTGCTCGGCGCGGCGCTGATGCCCACCTCGGTGGCCGTCCCGGGCGAGGCCGAAGTGGCGGCCGGGCGGTCCGGTGCCAAGCGGCCGCGGCGCGGCCGGCGCGGTGACGAGCGGGAGGCCGCCAGATGAGGGTGGGCATCGTGACCGACAGCGCGGCGACGCTCCCGCCCGAGCTGGCCAGCGGCAACGAGGTGGCGATCGTGCCGATGGAGGTCACCATCAACGGCCGCTCCAACGGCGACCGGCGCGTGCCGCTCCAGGAGGTGCTGCGCCACCTCGACGACGGCGTCCGCACCTCCAGCCCCTCGCCGGGACGGTTCTCCAGCGCGATCGCCGCCGCCGAGGACGGCGGCGGTGTGCTGGTGCTTACGGTCGCCCGCTCGATGAGCGGCACCTTCCAGGTGGCCAGCCTGGCCGCCAGGCGCGCCGGCGGCCCCACCGAGGTGCTCGACACCGGCACCGCGGCCGGCGGCGAGGGCCTGGTGGTGCTGGCGGCGGCCCGGGCGGCCCGCGCCGGCCGGCCGCTCCAGGAGGTCCTTGAGGTCGCCAGGCGCGCGTCCGCCGGGGTCCGGCTGGTCGCTACCCTCGACGACCTGCGCCACCTGGTTGCCGGCGGCCGCCTGCCAAGGGGGGTCGGCTGGCTGGCCCGGATCCTCGGGGTGCAGCCGCTGTTCGAGTTCCGCGGCGGTGCCATCCGCCCGCTGCTGCCGGCGCTCTCGCGCCGGGCGGCCAGGCGGCGGATGCTGGCGCGCTGGCGCCGCTCGCGGCCGCGGGGCCCGTCCGCGCTGCACGTCGCCGCCCTGCACGCCCTGGAGCGGGACGAGGCGGAGCGGCTCCTGGAGGCGGTCAGGGCGGAGGCGTCCCCGGTGACGGCGTTCATCGGCGAGTTCGACGCCGTGATGGTGGCCCACACCGGTCCGGGCCTGACCGGCCTGGCCTGGTGGTGGGAGCCGGAGGGGTCCGGGGAACCCCGAAGGGGTGCCCCGGTGGGTCGGGAGGGGTCCGGGGAACCCCGAAGGGGTGCCCCGGTGGATCAGGGCCCGGTGGGTCGGGAGGGCTAGCCGATGCGCGGACAGGCGGTCCAGACGGTCACCCGGCGGCTCGTCGGGCAGCAGACCCTGAGCGAGTCCAGCCTGTGGTCCCATCCTGGCCTGCTGGCGGTCTGCATCGCCCTGCCGATGATCGAGGTGGGCCTGCTCTGGGGGGTGGGGCTCACCTCGGCGCTGGGGATCGCGCCGGGCGTCACCGCCCCGGTGCCGTTCGCCACCTTCCACGACCTGCGCTGGCTGATGGTCTACCACCGCTCCTGGCTGGGCTTCGCGATCGAGGGCCTGGCGCTGCTCGCCTTCCGCGGGGCGCTGACCGCGCTGCTGGTGCGGCTGGCCTGGCCGGGCGGCGTGGCGCGGCCGTCGCCGGCGGTCCTGATCCGCAACGCCACCGTGTTCACGCTGGTCAGCGCGGTCCTGCTGATCCCGTGGGTGGGGCTGCTGTTCGGGCTCGCGGTGATGCCGGTGTCGTGGCTGTTCTTCGTGGCGGTCCCGCCGGTGCTCGCGGTGGGCCTGCTGATCCACCACGGCGTGGTTCGCGCCGGCTGGAGCGCGCCGGCCGCCCGCACCACCGGCTGGGTCGCCCTCACCTTCGCGGTGCTGACCCTCGGCGGCGCGGCGCTGTCGGCCAGCCCGGCGGGGCTGCGGCTGCCGGTGGCGGCGGCCGCCGGCCTGTTCAACGCCTGGGCGTGGAATGGGATCGTCAACGTGCTGGCGCTCGCCCCCCAAGTGCCGCGGCGGGCCGTGCCGCTGGTGCCGATCGCCCTGGTGCTGCTGCTCGCGGTGGTCGCCGTCGGGGCGGGGCTGGGGTTCCGGGCCAACGTGAGCCACGGCGCCAGCTCGCTGTCGCGGGCGCCGTACGCCTCCGGCGGCCGGCCGGTGCTGCTGGTCAGCGGCTTTGGCGGCCACTGGGACGGCGTGCCGAGGCGCTGGCTGCCCGGCGACCTGGACGAGCGCCGCTTCTCCTACCGGGGGCAGAGCCCTGGCGGCCAGCCGCTGCCCTACGACGCCTCGGACACCCATGACACGCTGCCCGAGCTGGTGCGGACGATGCGCGACCAGGTCGAGGCGTTCCACCGCCAGAGCGGGCAGAAGGTGGCGATCGTGGCCGAGAGCGAGGGCGCGCTGGTGGCCAAGACCTACCTGGCGGCCACGCCGGGCGCGCCGGTCGACGAGCTGGTGATGCTGAGCCCGCTGGTGCAGCCCGCCAGGGTCTGGTACCCCGTCCGCGGTGCAAGCGGCTGGGGCCTGGCCAGCGGTTGGGAGCTGCGCGAGCTGGGCGGGCTGTTCCGCGACCTCTCCGGCGCCGACATGTCGGCCGATATGCCGGTGGTGCGCTCCCTCATCGACCACGGCCCCGCCGTGCGCGACCTGCTGGCCTGCCCGTTACCGGACACGCGCCAGCTCGCCCTGTTCCCGCTGGCGGACGCGGTCGCCACCCCGCACCCGAGCCAGATCGGCATCCCCAGCGAGGTGGTGCCGGCCTTCCACGGCGGTCTGCTGGCTGACGACCGGGTCCGCCAGGCGGTCTCCACCTACCTGGAGGACGGCAAGGTGGCGCCGGCGACCGTCTGGCCCGTGGCCCAGGAGATCCTGCGCGCCTCCGCCGCCGCCTGGCAGGTGCCCGAGCTGCCGCTGACGCTCAACCAGGACTGGAACGGGCCCGCCGGCCGCTCCCCGAGCTGCGACGCGATGGCCGCGTCACTCCGCGAATGGCTGAGGTGAGGCCCCTGGAGGCCGTCCAGGGCCGCTGGCGGTCACCCTCCGGGGTGTTGGCCGCCGTCTCCGTGCTCGGGTACTCGTGGTGGGTGACGACCTTCCGGCCCTTCACCTGGCCGATTCGGATCACCACCGCCATCCCCGGGGTCATCGTCCTGCTGCTGGCCGCCCGTGACCATCGCCGGAGGGCGGCGTTCCGCGCCTGGGTCGCCTCCTGGCACCTGGTGCAGGGCGGGCAGGAGTCGTCGCCGGTGCGGCGGCGGGTCGTCTGGCGGGCCGGGACCATGGTCTGGGCGCTGCTGATCGCCGCCATCTCCGTGTGGGAGCTGCTGGCGCGGCTGCACACGCCCCGCTCGCTCTACCCGACGCTGAGCTCGCTGAGCGACTCGGTCACCAGGGTGCACGCGGTGCGCTTCCTGGTGTTCGTGCTCTGGCTCCTGTTCGGCCGCGACCTCCTGCGACGATGAAGACCCTCTTCCTGACCGGCTGGATCATCCTGGGGCTGGCATCGGTCGCCGGCGAGATCGTCGGGCTGCTGTCCAACGGGCGCTTCCCCACCTTCGGCGACGTGCTGAGCTTCCTGATGCGCTCCCGCGCCGGCCGCTGGTTCGTGCTGATCGGCTGGATCTGGCTCGGCTGGCACCTGTTCGTCCGTTCGGGCGTGCCGGGGTTCTGACTCGGCCCTGCCCCTGGCCAGCAGCAAGGTGGCGGTCAGCTCAACCGGTGCGCGGTTGTAACGCAGCGACGGAACGCCAGGGTGGAGATGGCCACGGCACCGCCGGTCAGCACCAGTGAGGCGACCGTCCGGGTCCACAGGAAGGTGGCCAGCGACTGGCTGACCAGCAGCCACAGGCTGATCCCGGCGTTGGCCAGGAAGACCCCGGCCCACAGAAGCGAGATCCGCAGGAAGAAGCGGCGCACCCCGTCGTGCGCGAGCAGCGACTCGGGCAAGGGCATGAAATCGGTGGCCAGCCGCATCGCCAGCGGCCGGCCGAGCACCGTCGACCCGATGAACACGGTGGCCACCAGCCCGGTCCCGAGCGTCGGCTGCAGGAAGTACAGGAACGCGCTGCCGGTGACCAGCGCCAGCGCGGTCCTGGCGGTGAGGCCGATGATCCCGAGCACCAGCATGCCGGGCACCCGTCGGCGGGTGAGCAGCCGCCGCAGCAGCGAGGTGTAGGACCAGATCAGCGCCGCCAGCAGCGCTCCCCAGAGCCCGAGGAGCTGCAGCCCGCCGTAGAAGAGCGCCAGCGGGATGAGCGTCGCCTCCAGCACGTGGGGGGTCGCATGGCGCGCAAGGGCGGTTATGCGAGGGATGGGGAACGGTGGGTACATGGAGGGTTTCACGGAAAGGGGGCTCCATCTGGGGCGCGACAGGTTCGTGACGCTCGGGGTGAGCATAGCCTGTTCCACAACGCCCCTATACTCAAGCCATGCCTGCCACGGAAGCGCAAGCCGCCCCGGTCAGAGGCTTGGACGCTGCCGCTCTCGGCGACGTTCTGGCCGCCATGCTCGACCTGGTACGGGACCATGAGGACGAACTGAACCGGCTGAACGTCTTTCCCGTTCGTGACCACGATACAGGCACCAACATGACACTGACGCTCGAGGGCGTGGTCAAGGCCGTCGAGGCGACCAGCGGTCGTCCGATGCGCGAGCTGGCCGGGGCGGTGGTGGACGCGGCCATGGTCGAGGCCAGGGGCAACTCGGGGACGATCCTGGCGGAGGTGCTGCGCGGTCTGTTCGAGACCTGGGCGCCGCTGGAGCTGGTCGGGCCCGCCGACCTGGTACGCGGCTTCCGGGCCGCGGCCGAGCGGGCGGAGCAGTCGGTGCTCGAGCCGGTCGAGGGCACCATCCTGACGGTCGCCAGGGTCACCGCCGACGCCATGGAGGAGCTGGCGCCCGCCGATGTCAACGCCCTGCTGGCGGGCGTCGCCGAGGCGGCCGGCCGCGCGGTCGAGGCCACCACCGGCCAGCTCGCCGCCCTGCGCCGCGCCGGTGTGGTCGACGCCGCCGCCAGGGGCTTCGAGCTGTGCGTCCGCGCGTTCGCCACGACCGTCGCCGAGGAGGGCCCCAGGGCGGCGCCGTCCGAGGCCCCCGGCCCGGCGGCCCGGGCCAGCGGGACGCCGCCGGCTGCCGAGGCGGCGACCGGCGCGCCCGCACCCGGTGACGGCCGGACCGGCCCGGCGTTCGAGGTGCAGTACCTGCTGGCCAGCGGCGAGGAGGAGGTGCGCGACCTGGAGCGCTCCCTGGCCACCATCGGTGACAGCATCACGGTCGCCCGTGGCGACGGCCGCTACCGGGTGCACGTCCACACCGACGACGCCGGCGCCGCCATCGAGGAGGGGATCCAGCGTGGGCGCGTCTCCAGCATCGAGGTCGCCTACCTTGGCGACGCCTCCTGGTCCGGCTGATCTCATTTCCACCATCTCACCCATTGGCCGTCGGGCGGTTGGCCAGCACGACCTTCGCCTCCTGCTCGGCCTGACCGCGCAGGTAGCTGACAGTCACCGTGTCCCCGGGGCTGAGCGGCCGCAGCGCCGCCAGGAAGTCCTCCACGCTGGAGATCTGCTTGCCGTTGATCGCGGTGATCACGTCACCGGGCTCGAGCCCGGCCTTGGCGGCGGGACCGCCGCCGACCACGTCGAGCACGACCACGCCGCTGCTGGCGCTCACCCCGAGCTGCTGGGCCGTCTCCGGCGTCAGGTCGCCCGGCTGGATGCCGAGGAACGCGTGCCGCGCGCGCCCGGTCCGCAGGAGCTGGCCGACGACGGTGACCGCGGTGTCGGCCGGGATGGCGAAGCCGATCGACACCGCCCCCTGCGACGGCGGGATGAACGCTTCGCTGATCCCGACCACCTGCCCGCTGGCGTTCACCACCGCGCCGCCGGAGTTGCCGGGCGAGATGGCCGCGTCGGTCTGGATCAGGTCGACCAGCGACTGCGTCTGCTGCCCGGACCCCGGGATGTTCCGGCCTGTGACGCGTCCGCGCATCCGAGCCTCCCGTTCGGCCCCGTGGTCACCTCCAACCGAGGAGATACCAAGCGGCGGCTGTGCCGAAACCGAGTCGTGAGGCCGAGGCGGGGTGATCGAGCGGTATGGAGGTTCGTCGAGGATCGCGCGGTGCAGGTTTCAACCAGGTCATGACGGTTCATACCGCGATCGAGCCCGCCACTGGCGCGGGCCTGAGATGAGGAGAGGCGAAACGATGGGGATCATCGCTTGGATTCTGCTGGGCCTGATCGCCGGCGCGATCGCCAAGGCGATCCTGCCGGGTGACGACCCAGGCGGCATCATCATCACCACGATCATCGGGATCCTCGGCGCGATCGTCGGCGGGTTCCTCGCCACCGCGCTGTTCAACGCGCACCCACTGGACAACTTCTTCGACCTCAGCACCTGGCTCACGGCCATCGTCGGCGCGATCATCCTGCTGCTGGTGTGGCGTCTGCTCACCGGCAGTCGCCGACGAACGGTCAGATAGGCCCGGTCGGGCTCAGGGAAGGCGCGCGCCCCGGTTCCATCTGGTCCTGGTCAGGCGCATGGCGGCCGCTCCGGCTCCGGCCAGGGCGGCCGCCCCGGCGAGCAACCCGTAGTGCCGGCTGGCCCAGGACTGGGCGCTGCGGGGGTGCGCCCGGTGGTCGAACGGCCCGTGCGCCCCGCGGTCGCCGGGCACCGGCTCCCACAGGTTGCTCGGACGGTCCGGGCTGGCCTTCTGGCTGGTCTGCTGCGCCTGGAACCCCGTGCGGGCGAGGTAGCGGTCGAGCAGGCCGGGCGCGAGCTGGTTGGCCAGCATCGTGGCGGTGGTCGAGCCGCCCACCCAGACCTCTCTGCGGCGGTGCATGGACGCCCACACGATCGCGCGGGCGGCCACCTCCGGCTGGTAGATCGGGGGGACCGGCTGGACGCGGCGGGGCAGCCGCGACAGCACCACCTCGAACTGCGGAGTGTTGAGCGCCGGCAGCTGCACCATGGTGATCCGCACGTGCGAGCCGCCGTGCAGCAGCTCGCAGCGGACCGATTCAGTGAAGCCCTGGATCGCGTGCTTGGCGCCGCAGTAGGCGGATTGCAGCGGGATGCCCCGGTAGGCCAGCGCGGAGCCCACGCAGACGATCGCCCCGCGGTCGCGCGGCAGCATCCGGCCGAGCGCGGCCCTGGTCCCGTACACCTGCCCGAGGTAGGTGACCTCGGTGACCCGCCGGAACTCCTCGGGCGAGACCTCCGCGAAGGGCGCCAGCACCGAGGCCATGGCGCTGTTGACCCACACATCGACCGGGCCCAGCTCCTCCTCGACCCTGTCGGCCGCCCGCTCCACGGCCGCCGCGTCGGCCACCTCGGCGCGGATCGCCAGCGCCCTGCCGCCGGCGCTGCCCACCTCCTTGGCGGCGGCCTCCAGCGAGTCCCCACCGCGGGCGATTAGTCCAATCGCCGCGCCCATGCTGGCGAAGGCCCGCGCGGTGGCGCGGCCGACGCCCGAGCCCGCTCCGGTGATCACGACGACGCTGGGTGGCTTCATCCCTGGCCTCGCTTTCTCCCGCGCGACGCGCCGGCGCGGCGGTGATCTTCCAGGCTACGCGCTGGCGGCGAGCGCCGGAACCGGCTGCTCGGCGGGGTCCACCAGCACGTCGACCAGCACCGGACCATCGTGGTCGAGGGCCCGGCCGACCGCTTCCTCGAGCTGTGCCGCGGCCTCGACCCGGAGGCCGAGCGCGCCGCAGGCGTCGGCCCAGAAGGCGAAGTTCGCCGCCATGGAGGTGTCGGCGAGCAGCACCTTGACCGGCAGGCGGTGCTCGGCCACGGTCAGCAGCTCGGCCATCAGCTTGGTGAACCCGTCCGAGCCGACCAGCGCGGCTCGCCGACACCAGGTAGCCGCGCCCGCCGCGGACCTCGAAGTGGCGCGCCGACCAGGTGGTCATCGGGCCGGCGTCGGGGCAGAGCACGGCGTCGTCGGCGGCCAGACGGTCGATGGTGCGGACCAGGAAGCCGGGCCGGACGAGGTCGCCGGTCGCGTCCTCCAGTTCCAGCACGCGCTCGCGCCAGGCGGCCATGCCGTCTCTGGCCAGCTCCAGGAAGCCGCGGTCCTGCCTGCGCCGCAGCCGCGGCAGCAGCGCCTGGAGGATCTCGACGGGGTCCCCGACCAGCGGCACGTCGTTGGGCCCGCGGCTGCTGATCCGGGCGAGATCGGTGTCCAGGTGCACCGCGGTGAGCGTCTCGGGGTCGGCGGCGTCCCGCTGGTAGGGGTAGTTGCTGCCGACCACCAGCAGCGTGTCGGCCGCCCGCAGCGCCTGCTGCGAGGGTCGCGTGCCGAGCGCGCCCGCGCAGCCGGTGGTCAGCGGGTGGTCGTCGGGCACGACCGGCTTGCCCGGCAGCGACTTGACGATCGGGCTGCCGAGCACCTCGGCCACCGCCAGCAGCTCGTTGGTGGCACCGGTGCCGCCGACGCCGATCAGCATGGCCACGCGGCTGCCCTCGTTCAGCACCGCGGCGGCGCGCTCCAGTTCGACGGTGGCGGGGACGCCCGGCGCGGCCACGAACACCGGCGCGGTCGGCGGCGACGAGGCGGTCGTGGCCATCCACGGGCCCGACTCGGCGGCCCCGGGCTCCAGGCTCCAGGGAAAGGTGATGTGCGACACCGAGCCCCTGGCCACGGCGTTGCCGATGCCGATGTCGACCATCGCGGGGATCTGCACGGGCACGTGGACGCGCGCGTTGTAGTCGGCCACGTCCGCCAGCACCTTGTCGAGGCAGACGTCCTGGTCGAAGCCCGTGCCGAGCAGGTGCGTCCGGGGGCTCTCGGTGATCGCCAGCACCGGCTGGTGGTCGAGCTTGGCGTCGTACAGCCCGTTCAGCAGGTGGATGGCGCCGGGGCCCGAGGTCGCCAGGCAGACCCCGATCCTGCCGGTCGCCTTGGCGTAGCCACAGGCCATCAGGCCCGCCGCCTCCTCGTGCTCCACGGTCAGCAGCCGGATCTCGTCCTGATGGCGCTGGAAGGCCCGCTCGACCCCCTCCGGGCCGTCGCCCGGTCGCCCGAAGACGGTCTCGATCCCCCAATCGATGAGCCGCCGGACCAGCGGCTCGGACGCGAACTCCCTCACGCGCGGTCCCTCCCCCGAACAGCGCGCCCCGTTAGCGCGTCCTGTCATAGGCGCCGTGATGGTCCGGAACCTACCAGATTGTCATCGCCGGGGTGATACCGATCTCTCGCTAGCGGCCGTTGACCACGTCCGCGAGGGCTTGGACGATGAGCTGGGTGGAGGTGGCGCCAGGGTCCTGGTGGTCTTTGGAGCGCTCGCCGAGGTAGCTGGCGCGGCCCTTGCGGGCGATCAGGGGGATGGTCGCCTTCATGCCCTCCTCGGCGGCGGCGGCGGCGCGGTCCAGCGCGGGCCCGAGCTCGACGTTCTCGGCGACCGCCTCGTCCAGGGCGCGCAGCGCGGGGTCCCAGGCGTCGAGCATGGTCTTGTCGCCAACCTGGGCCTTGCCCCGAGCGATCACGGCGTCGTACCCGGCGCGCAGGGCGGCGGCCAGCTCAGCGTCGGCGGCCTCCTCGGCGGAGCCGAGCTGCTTGCCCATCCCCAGGTAGAACGACCCGTACAGCGGCCCGGCCGCGCCGCCGACCTTGCCGATCAGCGCCATGCCAACCGCCCGGAACACGCTCGAGAAATCCTTGTCCGTCAGGCCGTCGAGCCGCTGCAGCACCGCGCGGAACCCCCGAGTCATATTCGTCCCGTGGTCCCCGTCCCCAATCGCCGCATCCAGCCTGGTCAGCGCCACGGCATGCTCCTCAACCACCCCCGCCGTCCGCCTGACCCACCCAACCGCCTGCTCACCCGAGAACATCCCAACTCCATTCCATACAGCCCCGAACACAACCCTCCGACCTTCACCCACCCTGCGGCCCCAGGGGTGGAGGCACCACCCGGGCCACGTCAGGAAACGGCCCGGGAGGCCCTCCGTTCGCAGCGACTAGTTCCCGGAGCGGAGAACGGAGGGCCTCCCGGGCCAACAACAGCCCGGGGGCCCAACTAGTCGATCCACCCCCGAGTCCGCTCGATCGCCTTCCTCCAATAGGCGTAGCCAGTCTCCCGCTGGTCCTCCGACCAGGTCGGCTCGAAGACGCGGTCGACCTGCCAGTTCTCGCGCATCTCGTCGAGGCTGGACCAGTAGCCGGTGGCGAGCCCGGCCAGGTAGGCCGCGCCCAGCGCGGTGGTCTCCTGGACCTGCGGCCGGATCACCGGGATGCCGAGGATGTCGGCCTGGAGCTGCATGAGGAAGTCGTTCTTGACCGCGCCGCCGTCGACCCGCAGGTCCGGCAGTGGCTTGCCGGAGTCCTGCGCGACCGCCTCGGCGACGTCACGGCTCTGGTAGCACATCGACTCCAGGGTGGCCCTGACCAGGTGCGCGCGGTTGACGAAGCGGGTCAGCCCCACGATCGCGCCGCGGGCCTTCTCGTCCCAGAATGGGGCGAAGAGTCCGGAGAAGGCCGGGACGAAGTAGGCGCCGCCGGAGTCCTCGACGGACTTGGCGATCTCCTCGGTCTCGTCCGCATTGGCGATCATCTTCAGGTTGTCGCGCAGCCACTGCACGGCCGCGCCGGTGATGGCGATGGAGCCCTCCAGCGCGTAGAAGCTGTTGCCGCGCTCCAGCGCGTAGAACCCGGTGGTCAGCAGGCCCGACTTGGACGGGATCGGGGTGTTGCCGGTGTTCTGCAGCAGGAAGTTGCCGGTCCCGTAGGTGTTCTTGGCCTGGCCGAAGTCGAAGCACGCCTGCCCGAACAGGGCGGCCTGCTGGTCGCCGGCGTCACCGCAGACCGGCACCTGGCCACCAAGCACGCCGTCCGAGGCGGTCTGGCCGTAGAAGTCGCGGTCGGACGAGGGCCGTAGCTCCGGCAGCATCGACCTGGGGACGCCGAGCCGCTCCATCAGGGGCTCGTCCCAGTCGGTGTTGGCCAGGTTGAACAGCATCGTCCGGGAGGCGTTGGTGTAGTCGGTGATGTGCTGCCCGCCGTTGACGCCGCCGGTCAGGTTCCAGATCACCCAGGTGTCGGTGTTGCCGAACAGCAGGTCGCCGGCCTCAGCGCGCGCCCTGGCGCCCTCGACGTTCTCCAGGATCCAGGCGATCTTGGTGCCGGAGAAGTAGGTGGCGATCACCAGGCCGGTCTTGCGCTTGATCTCGTCCTCGTAGCCCTCCGACTTCCACTGGGAGACGATCGGCTGCGTGCGGGTGTCCTGCCACACGATCGCGTTGTAGACCGGCTCGCCGGTGTTGCGATCCCAGACGACCGTGGTCTCGCGCTGGTTGGTGATGCCGACGGCGGCGATGTTCTCGTAGGTGAGGTTGGCATCGGCGAGGACAGCGGCGGTGACCTGCTTGGTCCGGTCCCAGATCTCCTTGGGGTCGTGCTCGACCCAACCAGCCCTGGGGTAGATCTGCTCGTGCTCCTCCTGGGACACGCCGGCCACGGTGCCGTTATGCCTGAACAGCATCGCTCGGGTGCTCGTCGTGCCCTGGTCGATCGCGAGGACGTATTCCTTTGCCATGTGCTGGCCTCCTTGCCGCCGGTCAGGGACCATTCCTCAGCCAGGTTGCTGTTCGATGATGCCGAACACCGTTTTGAGCATTACGCACCCAAGCCGGTATCATGTCAACAGCAGCCCGCCGATCAGACGGCAGAGCGGCCCTGGAAAGGCATCTGACCTGGGCAAGCGCCGTTTGACGTGGGAAGCGGCGTTTCGCTACCATCCCCGATCGCGCCTCCGTCGCATGGTGGGGCTTGCCCTCGAACGGGCGGCAGCGGGGGGGCCCGCCGCGCGAGCGGCAGCACCTGGCCCTCGCGCACGGCCTCCAACGGCGCGGACCTGGAACAACGACAAGTAGTGGACCGAGCCATGGCCAGGATGTGATTGAACGCCCGGGTCCGTGGAGTTGAATGAGCAGGGAAGGAACGGTTTTGACCCTGGGGGGCCGCGGGGGGAGCGGGCTCCCCCCGCATGGAGAGTGGCGAAGTAAAAGGAGTATGGATGCCAACGATCGCCCAGTTGGTCCGTAAGGGCAGGGAGAGCAAGGTCGCCAAGGCCAAGACGCCCGCGCTGAAGGGCTCGCCCCAGCGCCGCGGCGTCTGCACGCGCGTCTACACGACCACGCCCAAGAAGCCGAACTCGGCGCTGCGCAAGGTCTGCCGCGTGCGGCTGTCCAGCAGCATCGAGGTCACGGCGTACATCCCCGGCGTGGGCCACAACCTGCAGGAGCACTCCATCGTGCTGGTGCGCGGCGGCCGTGTGAAGGACCTGCCGGGCGTTCGCTACAAGGTCATTCGCGGGACCCTCGACACGCAGGGCGTCCGCGACCGCAAGAAGGCCCGCTCGCGCTACGGCGCGAAGGCCAAGCAGGGCTGAGATCCGCACAGGACAGGGGTAAGGGGAAGAAGGCATGCCGCGCAAGGGTCCAGTCAGTCGCCGGCCGCTCGCGCCGGACCCGGTCTACCAGTCGCAACTGGTGACCCAGCTCGTCAACAAGATCATGCTCAAGGGCAAGCGCTCGCTGTCCGAGCGGGTCGTGTACTCGGCGCTCGAGCAGTGCCGCCGCAAGACGGGCAACGATCCGGTGACCACGGTCAAGCGGGCGGTCGAGAACGCCAGGCCGGTGCTGGAGACGCGCAGCCGCCGCGTCGGCGGCGCCACCTACCAGGTGCCGGTCGAGGTGCGCCAGGCGCGCTCGACCACGCTGGCGCTGCGCTGGCTGGTGCAGTTCTCGCGGAACCGGCGTGAGAAGACCATGGCAGACCGCCTGGCCGCTGAGCTGCTGGACGCCTCCAACGGCGCCGGCGCCGCGGTCAAGCGTAAGGAGGACACCCACAAGATGGCCGAGGCCAACAAGGCCTTCGCCCATTACCGCTGGTAGCGGTCTTGTGGGAATCGAGATGCGAAGAGGGCACAACAGATCACCATGACGGACACAGCAGTAGAGCGGAAGGCCAGTGGGGCCAAGGGCGGGCTCGCGATCCGCGAGTTCCCGCTTTCGCGTACCCGCAACATCGGGATCATGGCTCACATCGACGCCGGCAAGACCACCACCACCGAGCGGATCCTCTATTACACCGGTCGCACCTACAAGATCGGTGAGGTCCACGAGGGCGCCGCCGTCATGGACTGGATGCAGCAGGAGCAGGAGCGCGGCATCACCATCACCTCGGCCGCCACCACCTGCCGCTGGAAGGATCACTGGATCAACATCCTCGACACGCCCGGCCACGTCGACTTCACCGTCGAGGTCGAGCGGTCGCTGCGGGTGCTGGACGGCGCGGTCGCGGTGTTCGACGCGGTCAGCGGCGTCGAGCCACAGTCCGAGACGGTCTGGCGCCAGGCGGACAAGTACCACGTCCCGCGGATCTGCTTCGTCAACAAGATGGACCGAGTCGGCGCCGAGTTCCACCGCACGGTCGACATGATCAGGGACCGCCTGGGCGCCGTCCCGGCGGTCGTGCAGCTCCCCTGGGGCGTGGAGAGCAACTTCCACGGCGTGATCGACCTGGTCGAGATGACCGGCCACTACTGGCCCAGCGAGGGCATGGGCGAGCAGTGGGAGGACCGGCCCATCCCCGACGAGTACCTGGACGTGGCCGAGGAGTGGCGGCACCGCCTCTTCGAGCAGCTCGCCGACGTCGACGAGTCACTGATGGAGAAGTACGTGCTCGAGGAGCAGCCCACCGCCGCGGAGCTGCGCAAGGCGATCCACAAGGCGACCGTCGGGAACAAGATCACGCCGGTGCTGTGTGGCAGCGCCTTCAAGAACAAGGGCGTGCAGCCGCTGCTGGACGCGATCGTCTGGTACCTGCCGTCGCCGATCGAGGTCCCGCCGGTCCAGGGCACCAAGCCCGGCGACGAGGCCGCCGTCATCGAGCGCAAGGCCGAGGACACCGAGCCGTTCTCCGCGCTGGCGTTCAAGGTCATGAGCGACCCCTACGTGGGCAAGCTCACCTACTTCCGCGTGTACTCGGGCACCCTCAAGGCGGGCAGCCGCGTGCAGAACGCCACCAAGGACCGCACCGAGCGGATCGGGCGGCTGCTGCAGATGCACGCCAACCACCGCGAGGACAAGGACGCGGTCTACGCGGGCGACATCGTCGCGGCGGTGGGGCTGAAGTTCACCACCACGGGCGACACGCTCTGCGACCCGGCGCACCCGATCGTGCTCGAGTCCATGACCTTCCCGGACCCGGTGATCGAGGTCGCGATCGAGCCCAAGACCAAGTCCGACCAGGACAAGCTGTCGGGCGCGCTCGCCAGGCTCTCGGAGGAGGACCCGACCTTCCGGGTCCACACCGACGAGGACACCGGCCAGACGATCATGGCCGGCATGGGCGAGCTCCACCTGGAGATCCTGGTCGACCGGATGATGCGCGAGTTCCGGGTCGACGCCAACGTGGGCAAGCCGCAGGTCGCCTACCGCGAGACCCTGCGCAAGCCCGTGCGCAACGTCTCCTACCGGCACGTCAAGCAGACCGGTGGCCGCGGCCAGTACGGCCACGTGGTCATCGACGTCGAGCCCACCGCCGGCGACGGCGGCGGCTACGAGTTCGTCAACAAGATCGTCGGCGGCAAGATCCCGCGCGAGTACATCCCCTCGGTGGACTCGGGCATCCAGGAGGCGATGAGCTCCGGCGTGCTGGCCGGCTACCCGATGGTGGACGTCCGGGTGATCCTGCACGACGGCTCCTACCACGACGTCGACTCCTCGGAGGCCGCCTTCAAGATCGCCGGCTCGATGGCCTTCAAGGACGCCGCACGCAGGGGCGACCCCGCCCTGCTGGAGCCGGTCATGGAGGTCGAGGTCGTGACGCCGGAGGAGTTCGCCGGCGACGTGATGGGCAACCTGTCCGGCCGCCGCGGGCGCATCGAGCGGATGGAGCCGCGCGCCAACGCCCAGGCGATCAGGGCGGGGGTGCCACTGGCGGAGATGTTCGGCTACACCACCGACCTGCGGTCGATGACCCAGGGCCGCGCGGTGGCGACGATGCACTTCAGTCATTACGCAGAGGTGCCTGAGGGCATCGCGAGAGAAATCATTGCCCGGATTCGGGGCGAGTAGCTAGGAGTCCGAGGGAGCGGAAAGGATTACGAGATGGCGAAGAAGAGGTTTGAGCGGACGAAGCCGCACTTGAATATTGGGACGATGGGTCATATTGATCATGGGAAGACGACGTTGACGGCGGCGATTACGAAGGTGTTGCACGAGGCGAACCCGGATGTGCCGTTTACGCCGTTTGATGAGATTGATAAGGCGCCGGACCCGGATGTGCCGTTTACGCCGTTTGATGAGATTGATAAGGCGCCGGAGGAGAAGCAGCGCGGGATCACGATCTCGATCGCGCATGTGGAGTATGAGACCGCGAACCGGCATTACGCGCATGTGGACATGCCGGGGCATGCCGATTACATCAAGAACATGATCACCGGGGCGGCGCAGATTGATGGGGCGATCCTGGTGGTGAGCGCGCCGGATGGGCCGATGCCGCAGACGCGGGAGCATGTGCTGTTGGCGCGGCAGGTGGGGGTGCCCTACATCGTGGTGGCGTTGAACAAGGTGGACATGGTGGATGATGAGGAGTTGTTGGAGCTGGTGGAGCTTGAGGTTCGGGAGTTGTTGAACCAGTACGAGTTCCCCGGTGATGACGCGCCGATCGTGCGGGTGAGCGCGTTGAAGGCGTTGGAGGGGGATGCGGAGGCGGCTGGTCAGGTGTTGGCGTTGATGGATGCGGTGGATCATTACATTCCGGAGCCGCAGCGGGAGGTCGACAAGCCGTTTTTGATGCCGATTGAGGATGTGTTCACGATCACCGGGCGGGGGACTGTGGTGACCGGGCGGGTGGAGCAGGGTGTGGTGAAGGTGGGGGAGGAGGTGGAGATCGTTGGGATCCGCCCGACCACGTCCAAGACGGTGGTGACTGGGGTGGAGATGTTCCGCAAGCTGCTGGATCAGGGGCAGGCGGGTGACAACATCGGGGTGTTGCTGCGTGGGACGCGGCGGGATGATGTGGAGCGTGGCCAGGTGTTGGCCAAGCCGGGCAGTATCACGCCGCATACTGAGTTCAGCGCGCAGGTGTATGTGCTGTCGCGGGAGGAGGGGGGGCGGCACACGCCGTTCTTCAATAACTATCGGCCGCAGTTTTACTTCCGGACCACCGACGTCACCGGTGAGGTCACCCTGCCGGAGGGGACCGAGATGGCGATGCCGGGGGATAACACCGAGATGACCGTGCGGTTGATCGCCCCGATCGCGATGACCGAGGGGCTGCGGTTCGCGATCCGTGAGGGTGGCCGCACCGTGGGTGCCGGCCGCGTCATCAAGATCCTCAAGTAGAAGGGCACGGCGACCCGCG
>WNGG01000232.1_pt1 | contig 70160 bp, 57 predicted proteins | sample 5400661 | NCBI WGS metagenome assembly WNGG01 (sample SAMN13153372, study PRJNA577476) | soil metagenome | isolation source: 100 cm soil or saprolite under Garry oak tree replicate 1 | place: USA:California | collected 2016-06-15
AATTGATGCAAGCGCTTCCAGACTCCGTTTTCCATTCCTATAGACTTTGCTAACTCCTTGCACTGATAGTTTAGGAGGATTCATGCTCCTCACCTCCATAAAGGTTGGCAGAGAGCATGCAAAAGGCCGCAACCCTGATCTAACGTTGGGATTGCGGCCTGGGTAGTTATGGAATACCTGTTTTTGTACGCAGTTGCCGCTTCCCTCCGCTGGTATTATCCAGATCAGGTTCATAGGGTCAGCAGCACGCCCGATGCGACTGCCTCTCAGCCAAACGGCTCCCCTAGCAGCGAGTTGATGCTCGTTTTAGGATAGGTAAATGTGCGTTGATTTACTTTACATAGTATACCGCATAGGTATAGGCAACGTGAAGGGTGAGCATCCGCTTTTATATTTGAGAAGAAAACACGTCCTCTTAATAGAGAAGGAGATGATGGGGTCTTTGGCTATTTCAGGCCAGGATAAAATGGTAGTTGCGCCTTCGCAGGTGGTGCCCACCATGTCAGACAATCCCAACCAGGACATTTCTTCTACTGTACTGCTGGTAGTGCCAACTTCAGCAATTTGTGTATAAGGAGGTATCATTGCAGCCTCTACAAAACCCCAACTCATGTGTTATACTATTTTTTGCATTCATACTTGCGTATCCAATGATCCTTTAATTATTTTACACAAGGTGAAAAAATATGTCACTTGAAGGATTACAACTTGGCCGATACCGCCTTCGGCAGATGCTCGGCAGAGGTGGTATGGGGGAAGTTTACCTTGCAGAAGATGTTCGCATCAATCAACAGGTAGCCATCAAGATAAGCCAGAGCGAAGCCTCTCCTTATCCCAATACTGAAGTAGCTCAGGAAGCGGCTCGTCTCTTCCAACGTGAAGCAAGAGCCATCGCCATGCTCGATCATCCCAATATCTTATCTCTCTTCGACTTTGGAGAGGAAACCGTGAATGAGGTTACACTCACGTATATCGTCATGCCATTCCGTAAAGAAGGTTCGCTTGCCACTTGGCTACGGCAGCGTAGCAGTGTCGGATTACTCACACCAGAGGAAGTCGCAAACATCGTACGTCAGGCGGCCAATGCGCTTCAGCATGCTCACAATCACCAAATCATTCACCAGGATGTCAAACCTTCCAACTTCCTGATCCGCGCCAATCCAGAGAACCCTAACCTCCCCGATCTGCTACTTGCTGACTTTGGTATAGCAAAGCTCATGAGTACAACTTCCAGCGTCAGTCAGACTTCGCGTGGTACCCCTACCTACATGGCCCCCGAACAGTGGCTTGGCCAACCTGTCCCTGCGACTGACCAGTACGCCCTCGCCATTATGGCCTACGAACTCCTCGCAGGCCACCTTCCCTTCCAGGGCCGCCAGGAGCAAGTGATGTACCAACATCTTCAAGCTCAACCACAACCTCCGAGCACACTCAACCCACGCATACCTGAAGACATCGATGCTGTACTCCTGAAAGCTTTAGCCAAAAGACCCGAAGAGCGCTTCCTGAATATCAGCGCATTTGCAAATGCCTTCCAACAGGCATCGCAACCCGCCTTGTCCACCGTTACAGGCCCCTCGACCCCACAAAGCGGGAGCGATATTCGCACTACACTCGCAATCAGCTCCACAGAAGCGAGGTATGGTACCAACCGCGTACTGACTCTCCCTGATGGACGCCAGATAGGCATAACAGTACCAGCAGGCATTAGCCATGGACAAATTCTCCGTCTGGAGGGCCGAGGCGAACTTTCGCTCTATGGTGGCCCCGCAGGAGCACTGATTCTCACCATTGCTATTACTCCTGCAGAAGCAATAGCTACTGACTCTCCATCACAGAGAGAGGTAACATTCCTCAAAAGTGGCTCTCAGCCAAACCTTTACAGGACAGCAGAAATGACGCCTTTTCCTTCTCGGCCCAGCATGCCCGGAGGTGCGCAGGTCATTACCACACGCCGCAAAGCTTCTTCTAAAGTCGCAGCAATGTTACTCATTGTGCTGGCGGTGCTCCTTGTAGCAGGCAGTAGCGGTATCTTCTACTATATAACTCAATCGAAAGGGAAGACTACCACTGGATCTCATACATCTGTAACATCCATCACTCCGAGCGTTCATCCAACCCAGCCTGCAAGGCCAAAGGCTCCTGCCAACCAGCAGGTTTTTGTCAATCCCCTCCCTGTTGCGGACCTTGCAACGTTCGATCCAGCCCTCTCAACCGACCTTTACTCCATCCAGGCTATTCAAGCGGTTTTCACCGGCCTGGTAGAGTTAGACGACAATCTTAACGTATACGGAGAACTGGCTCAGTCCTGGCAAGAGTCCTCAGATGGCTTGAGCTGGACGTTCCACCTGCGATCCAATCTGAAGTTTAGCGACGGTACGCCGCTAACCTCAAAGGATGTAGCCTATAGTATCGACCGTGCTTTGCAGCCTGCTGTGAGGTCCGGTACCTCCCCGATCTATCTGGCACTCATTCTGGATTCTGATAAGTTGAATGCTGGCAAGATATCGACCATCATCAACGATAGCCTTTTAACGCCAGACGATAACACAATCATTATCAAAACGAATAGGAATGCTGCCTACTTCCTGGATACACTGACTTATCCATGTTCCTATGTGGTTGAAAAGAGTTTGATAGACAGGTACGGCAATACCAGTTTCACCGACCACCTGACTGAGGGTGGTGGCGAAGGTCCCTGGAAGGTGCAGGAGTACAACCATAGCACGGGCATCACCCTCGTGCCCAATCAGTACTACCATGGATCCAAGCCTCAAATGCAGAAGCTTGTTTTGCCCTTCTACAGAGATTTGGACACCGAATACAATGCTTATCTAGCTGGTCAGATCAGCATGACAAATGTACCTGCAGCTCACCTTACGGAGGCACAAGCAAAGACTCTGGAGTACCAAAAGATACTGCTATTGGAAATCTTCTACTTCACCATGAACTACCTGGTGAAGCCATTCGACAATATCCACATCCGTCAGGCGTTTGCCCTGGCGATTAATAAGGATACACTTGAGTCAGCGATCTTCAGGAACGCCTCCATTGCGACGAACCATATTGTGCCCCAGGGGATGCCTGGCTATAATCCTAATCTCACAGGTCCCTCTGGTGCTACAGGCACAGCAGGTGATGCAACCAAAGCCAGACAATTGTTTCAGATGGGATTGCAGGAAGAAGGATGGAGCAGTGTCTCCCAGATGCCTCCCATCAAGCTGACCTACAACAGGGGTTCAAAGACCACAGAGAACCTCATAGCAGCAGCAATTCAGATGTGGCAGAACGTCCTGGGTGTCTCTGTCAAGCCTGACCCGGTTGACTTTAACAAGTTGCTCGATGAGATGGCTGCTTCGACCAATAACCCCCAGGGTCTGCAGATGTGGCGCATTGGCTGGGCTGCCGACTATCCTGATCCACAGGACTGGCTGACTCTCCAGTTCGATAAAGGCTCACCTCAAAATAATATGAACTACGGCCAGAACAACTCGGCTGACGCTGCCCAGCAACGAGCAACGCAGACACTTATGGAGCAAGCCGACGCCAACCCGGACCAGAATGCACGACTCCAGCAGTACAACCAGGCAGAGCAGCAGTTAGTTGATGATGTTGCCTGGCTGCCTATCACACAGGGAGCCGATAATCTCTTGCTCAAACCATGTGTGCAGGGATTGGTGTTCAATGCAGACGAAATAATTCCTCCTGGTGATTGGGCCAATGTGTATATCTCTACGGATACGCCATGCGCTAATGCGACGGTATAATGAAAACGGGCACCCGTCACCTCATGAAATCATGATGGGTGTCCTATTCTTTCTCCATCACAACCTTTATGCTATACTACCTCCGGGCATATTCTTGTACTTATCACTACTCTTTAATTCTCGGAGGAATCGATGGGACTCGAAGGACAGCTACTGGGGGGACGCTATCGCCTCTTGCGCCCGATCGGAAAGGGTATGAGTGAAGTCTACCTTGCAGAAGATGCTCGCATTAACAACCGGCAAGTAGCTGTCAAGGTGACTCAGAGCGAAGCGATCTCCTCTCCCGACGCCAGCACAACCAGAGATGCCACCATGCTCTTTCAGCGCGAGGTGCGAGCTATCGGCACCCTTAATCACCCAAACATCTTGCCCCTCTTTGACTCTGGCGAGGATGTCGTCAATGGCTCTCATTTCACCTACCTGGTCATGCCATTTTGTTCAGAAGGGTCGCTGGCTACATGGTTGCGACAGCGTAGCAGCTCTATGACGCTTCCCCCTCAAGATGTAGCCTATCTCGTTCGCCAGGCGGCTGACGCACTTCAGTACGCCCATGACCTGCAGATTGTTCATCGCGATGTGAAACCGCAAAACTTTCTGATCCGCAGCAATCCGGGAAACCCCAACCGTCCCAACCTGCTGCTGGCTGACTTTGGCATTGCCAAATTTGTTGCCCCAACCGTCATGGCAAGCCAGACCGTTCGTGGCACTCCTCACTTCATGGCCCCTGAGCAGTGGAGTGGACATCCCGTTCCTGCGACCGACCAGTATGCTCTGGCCGCCATGGCCTATGAACTGCTGACAGGTCGTCCCATCTTCCAGGCGAGCATGGAGCAGATGTTGTTTCTGCACCTGACTGCCCAGCCACAACCACCCAGTAGCATTAATCTCAGGCTTCCAAAAGCGCTCGACGCCGTGCTCCTGCGTGCTCTGGCGAAACATCCCCAGGATCGCTACCCTTCCATCTCGGCCTTTGCACAGGCATTTGAACAGGCAGCACTCAATGAGCCTGTGGCACCTCCGCCTGCACCACCTCCTCCACAGCCGGGTAGAGACATACGCGCCACACTGCCAATCAGTAATATTGAGGCGATGAGGGGCACCAGCCGCGTTTTCACCCTTCCAGGAGGAAGGCAACTGAACGTACTGGTACCAGCAGGAGCCTACGATGGACAGGTACTCCGCCTGGAAGGCCAGGGAGAACCATCTCCCTATAGTGGCCTGGCAGGCGCTCTGCTCCTCACAGTTACCGTCACACTGACAGGAGCCATACCTGCAGGAACCATGCCAACAGGTGGACAGGCTAGCGGGCCAAATATCCAGAGCTGGCAACAAACGAGTGCAACGCCAGTTTTTCAGGGGGGCAGGCAGATCAGCAATCCCGGTCTCTCTCCCACTTTTACCCCGCCGCAACCAGGGCAGCTACAAGAGCCTCCTCCGCAGTCCAGGCCGGGCAGGGGCAGAATCATTCTCTTGATCGTATTAGCCTTCCTTGTGGTTATCGTAGGGGGAATTGGTCTTTTCTCCTTTCACCAGATAAGCACGAACAACGCTAATGCTACCGCCACGGCAGGCGTAGTCAACGCCACTGCGACTACGGAAGCCTCACATGCTACGGCAACGGCAGCCGTTGTGACGGCAACAGCACAGGTCAATGCTACTGCTACCGCGGTGACCACCACATCACAGAACCCGTATCCACCTTTCGGGGGAACTCTGGCTCTGGACGACTCTTTAAATGGTCAGAGCAACAACTACGACTGGCAAACAGGCACTGATAGCTTCGGGGCTTCGTGCACATTTAAAGATGGGGCCTACCACGCCATTATCCCAAAGCAAGGATATTTCCACTTCTGTATCCCTGGAACCCTCACATTCAGCAATTTCGCCTATCAAGTACAGATGACCCTTCTCCAGGGTGATGAAAGCGGAATCATCTTTCGGGCCAATTATACGAACAACGCATACTCCTATTATTACTTCCATATCAGCCAGAAGGGATTCTATACCCTCGAGTTCAAGGATACGGCCAATAACTTCACAAAATTAAGCAGCGGTTTCAGCCCATTCATCAAGGCAGGGCTCAATCAGACGAACCTGATTGCAGTCGTAGCGCAGAGGAATACGATTACCCTGTACGTGAATCGGCAGAAAATCGGGAGTGTAAGCGATAACCGGGCCAGCCAGGGCGAAATTGCCGTTGTGGCTGATGACAGGGAAAACTCAACAGAGGTGGCATTTCGCTATGCAAAGGTGTGGGTACTGTAATACGGGCTCGGCACCTGTACGCCTGGCACCCCAGGTTACCAGGACTCCCTAGAAACGAGGTTGAAAGGATGTCACTTGAAGGCCAGCAACTTGGTCCATACCGTCTTCGGCAGCGCCTGGGAAAAGGCGGGATGGGCGAAGTCTACCTTGCAGAAGATACACGCATCGCTCATCGGCAAGTAGCTATCAAGGTGATCTGGACTGAAATCAATCAATCCTCTGATGCCGAGGCTACGAGGAAAGCAACTGACCTCTTCCAGCGCGAAGTCATGGCGATCACCAGGCTCAACCATCCTTACATCCTACCCTTGTTCGATGTGGGTGAGGCAATTATCAATGGTTTCCCTCTCACCTATATGGTCATGCCGTTCTGCCAGGAGGGTTCGCTGGCCGATTGGCTCAAACGACGCAGCCAATCAGGATTACCCAATCTTTCAGTACAAGATGTTGCACATATTCTTTCGCAGGCGGCTGCCGCACTTCAGAATGCACACGATCAGCAGATCGTCCATCGCGATGTGAAACCTCAAAACTTTCTGATCCGCAGCAATACAGAAAATCTGAGCCGCCCCGACTTGATGCTGGCTGACTTTGGGATAGCCAAACTCACTCTCGCAACGGCCAGGACAAGCCATATTCGTGGTACTCCAACCTACATGGCTCCTGAGCAGTGGACTGGCTATGCTGTTCCTGCAACCGACCAGTATGCCCTTGCTGTTATGGCCTATGAACTCCTCACTGGCCGCCCTCCGTTCCAGGGAACCCAGGTACAACTACTGAACCAGCATCTCCATGACAGGCCACGGCCATCCAGCACACTCAATCCGCTCATTCCGCCAGCCATTGATGTTGTACTCCAACGTGCCCTGGCAAAACAACCCGAAGACCGTTTTCCTTCTGTTTCAGCATTCGTCCGCGCTTTTCAGCAGGCTATACTTGAGGCGTCCTCCATCCCTACATCACACCCTCCCATAGCTTATTCAGCAACAGGTACACAAATCACCGGACCGAATGCTCCGACCATGCGCGGAACTGCTTCTACCGGGAATATTCCCAATCCTCAGAGGAGCATGAATGCAACTATCCCTCCTCCACCGCCTCCTCAGTTCAGCAATCCAGGGTTCACCCCTTCCACCACTTCACCTCCATCATCCATATCTTCTCTTCTCTCCTCACCCCGCTGGAGAACAATTCTGGTGATCGGACTGGTTTTGCTTATCCTGTTGGCAAGTATTGGTATCTATTTCGGTGTCAACCAGGTCAGCACTAATAATGCTCATGTTGCTGCGACTGCCCAGGCTAATACGGCCACAGCCCAGGTCGTCAATGCCACAGCCACCGTTGTTGCCGCAAATCCTAATCCTTACCTTCCCTCTGGTCAAGGGGGAACCTTAGCCCTCTATGACCCCTTGAGCAAGAATAGTAATATCAACTGGCTGACAAACGGGGCCTGCTCTTTCAAAGGAGATGGTTATCACGCCAGCGAAACCCAGGAGATAAACAAGCAATTTTGCTTCGCTCAAGCTACCAACTTCAGCAACTTCACTTATGAGGTAGATATGAGGATTCTCAATGGCTATGCTGGTGGACTTATCTTCCGGGCGGATGATGCAACCAATACCTTCTATTACTTCCACATGTGTATCAATGGATGTTACGCCCTCTACCTCATGCATAACAACGAAGTCCAACAAACACTGACGACCGATTCGACTTCGAACTTCAGGACTGGTAAGAATGCGTCCAACCAACTTGCGGTCGTAGTCCAGGGGAGCCAGATCGATTTGTATGTGGATGGACAGCATCTCGCCAAAGTCAATGACAGCTCCTCCAATCATGGGCATATTGGTGTTGTCGCTGAGACCTCCCTCTTAGAGGGACCACTGGGTTACGGGCCAACAGACGTGGCATATACAAACGCCAGAGTGTGGACGCTGTGAATCTTTGTGCAAAAATGTGAATTACAGCCTTTTATCCCCCAGGATGACTGCCTGGGAGGCATGGGTGTGTGTTAATGAACTGATTTCTTCCTATTCTTCCCTAAATCCCGCTCAATATGCATCACACCCTTAACCTTCTCGAGGCGTACGAAGAGGCGCTCCATTTGCTCCATGCTCTCGATCTCCAGGGTGGCACTGATGGGAACGATCTTCTGACCCGTGCCGACATTTGAACTCACCGAGGTCATATTTACGCCTGCCTCGGTGACAACCGCAGCGATGTCGCGCACCAGTCCTGGACGGTCATGAGCGATGATCACTATTGGTGCCTGGTAGTGCCGCTGGGGCATGCCCGTCCAACTCACATGGATCAGGCGCTCGCGGTCACGCTCACGGTAGCGCTCGATATTCTGGCAATCGGCACGATGGACAATTGCTCCCTTCCCTCGACTGATGAAGCCAACAATCTCATCCCCCGGCAGGGGACAACAACAGTTTGCCAGGCTCGTCAGTAGTCCACTTACGCCAGCAACTTCTAGATATGCCGAAGAAGTCTGCTTGCTGCTAGAAGCCAGGTCAAGAGCTTCACTGCTGTCCTTCTCGTCTCGTTGCTCGCGGATTTGCCAACGCTCAATCAGCTTCGTAGCGACAGCGTGTTGACGTATTTCATCCCCACCAATAGCGGCCAGCACATCTTCAAATGACTGCACCTGGTACTCGTCTGCCAGCCAGTGCTGCATCTCTTCAGTCAGCACTTCAATGCCCCGCACCCCCAGGTCTTTGAGTTTCCGATCCAGGCGCTCACGTCCAATCTGGATATTAATGTCACGCTCATATGTTTTGAGGTAGCGGCGAATCTTGCTCCGTGCGTTCGCCGTGCGAGCAAATTTCAGCCAGTCGCGGGTTGGGTGAGCAGTGCGGCTGGTCACAATGTCCACAATCTCCCCGCTCTTGAGTTCGTAATCAAGCGGCACCATACGTGTCACAAGACGTTCACTATCCCCACTTCCAGCATTCATAATAATGCGTGCACCGGCACAACGGTCCCCTATCTTCGTGTGGACGCGGTAGGCAAAATCGATCGGTGTTGAACCAGCAGGCAAATCTTTGACCTCACCTTTAGGCGTGAAGACGAAAATCTGCTCCTGGAAGATATCGTCCTTCACCGCCTGGACAAAGTCGCTGTCGCTGGTAGCAGAGCGCAGATCACGCTGCCATTCTGCAAGCTGACGCAACCATGTTAATAGTTCCCTGGCCGAGGCTGAGGCCTGGTCACCGATATCCTTGTAGTGCCAGTGCATTGCCACCCCATATTCAGCCATCTCATGCATCGCAAACGTGCGAATCTGAATCTCCGCAAGTTGGTTGTCCAGGCAGAAGACCGTCGTATGGAGTGCTTGATAGCCATTTGGCTTGGGGTTGGCAATACGGTCTTTAATACGTCCCTCTTTAGGTTTCCACAAACTATGGACATGCCCAAGGACTTTATAACAGTCAGGAGTCGACTCCACCAGAATACGGAAGGCAATCAAGTCATAAATCGGACTGATCTCAGCAGCCGCTTTCAAATCTTCCAGTCGCTCAAGATCGCCAGCATTCCGCAGCAATTTCTTATAGAAACTATAGAGATGCTTGACACGCCCTGAGACTTCCGCCTTCAATCCCAGCTTTGCCATCTCCTCGCGCAGCATCGTACAGACGCGCTCCACGTAGGAACGCCACTGCTGGCTCTCCGCCTCAACCTGCGAGCGAACCCAGGCGTACTTCTCTGGCTCCAGGATCGCAAATGCCAGGTCTTCTAATTCGCTTTCGACACGCGACATACCTAAGCGTCCAGCCAATGGTGCATAAATTTCGCGGGTCTCCAGCGCCATTGTTTGTTTCTCTGCCTGATCAAAGGGAGAATCGGGCAACTGCAAGACGCGCATAGTATGCAGTCGATAAGCCAGCTTGAGCAGGACAACCCGTGGGTCCTCGGCCATTGCAAGAAACATTTTGCGCACGGTCTCGGCCTGCTGTCGGCGCATGGCCTCGCGGATACGCTGCTTCTTCTGCTCACGGCTATGCTTCTCTATCTCGGCAGCAGCTTGATGACCAGATTTGTCATTCTGTGCACCTGCAAGAGATGCTCCTACACGCTTCTTGCGCTCCAGAAGGTTCAGACGGAGCATACTATCTACAACACGAGCAACTGTCAATCCCAGGGTACTCTTTATTTGCGCCAGCGATAAGCGGTCAGCGTCCACCAGCTCAAAGACTACGCCAGCAGCTACTCCAATTGCATCGGCATGCATGATTTCAGCCAAAATGGTCGCCACTGCTAAAGCGTGCTCTGAGGGAGAAACGGGAACAGCCTCACTCACACCCTGGCTGATATCCAGGATGAGCTGAAGTGCATGCTCGACCAGTTCGACCTCGGCAGGCGTCATATACTGTTTTACAATGGCCAGTAACTGTCGAGCTTTTTCGGCCTGGGGACCAGCGGGCTGACCCCGGTCTGCCAGTGGTTGCCGTTCTACAAATGTCTCTATCATAATCTATATAGTTCCAGGCGTGCTATTTATAGGGAACACCTCTCCAAACAGCATGCTCATAATAAGGTTACATCATCAGAACTCCCCAGGCACCCGCACAGCAGAAAGCCTGGGACTTTCTTCTCTCCGTGATTAACTGTTGCTACGACCAGGATCGTGACCCCACAATGATGCTAGATGTAGCTACGCTTCACTTCTGTCACATTTTTGATCTGCAACAGGCGCTGGAAGATTGGTTCGATCTGGTCAACTGCTTCAATCTCGAGAGTAGCAGTAATGACCGCCTTTTGCAGTGAGGGATTCGTGGTTGATGTGACTGATGTCATATTGATGCCCGCATCAGCCACCACTGCTGCAACATCCCGTAAAAGCCCCGCACGATCATGTGCGACAATAGTGATTGGAGCTAGATAGTGCTGAGGCTCGATCTGTAGCCAGTTGACCTCAACGAAACGCTCTCCCGCTCGCTCCCGATAGCGACGCAAGTTGCGACAATCGTCGCGATGCACAATCATCCCCTTGTTGGGATTGAGAAAGCCCACAATCGCATCACCAGGGATAGGACAACAACAATGAGCCAGTTTGACCACGGCAGACAGTGTTTCGCTCTTCCCGTCTTTCTGATGCCGGTGTCCATTCTCCCTGGCCTCCGACTCTGATTTGACCTCCCCGCGCTCCCGCAAAATGGGCATGAGATGCTCAACCACCTTCTCCACAGGTAAGTCGTCACGCCCTAAAGCCACGTAGACATCTTCAGCAGTGTTATGTTTCTTGATTGTATTTAATGAGAGCAGGTCTTCATCATTCACTACACTCAGCCCAGGCGTGCCTGCTGCCTTCAGTGCCAGGTCCAGGCGCTCACGCCCCAGTTGCAAGTTGATTTCCCGCTCATATGTTTTCAAGTAGCGGCGAATTTTGCTCCGTGCGTTTGCCGTGCGTGCAAAGGAGAGCCAATCTCGTGTCGGGTGGGCGGCACGACTGGTCACGATATCGACAATCTCCCCGCTCTTAAGTTCATAATCCAGTGGCACGAGCCGTGTCACCAATCGCTCGGTATCAGCCATGTTTGTGATGATTCTTGCCCCGGCACAGTGATCCCCGATATCAGTATGGATGCGATAGGCCATATCAAGCGGAGTCGAGCCACGCGGCAGGTCCTTCACCTCGCCTTTAGGCGTAAACACGAAAATTTGCTCCTCGAAGATGTCACCTTTGACCGCTTCCACAAATTCATCGGCACTTTGCGGCAGTTCACGCTGCCACTCACGAAGTTGCTCAATCCATGCAATCATCTCACGGTAAGAAAGACGCGAGCCTTCCCGCTCTTTCAGATACCAGTGACTGGCAATCCCATAATCTGCGATCCGCTGCATCTCCTGCGTCCGAATTTGAATCTCTGCCAGCGAGGATGGCGAACGATCATCTGAATAGAAGACGGTTGTATGCAGAGACTGATAGCCATTCAATTTAGGAGTGGCAATAAAATCTTTAATCCGCCCATCTTTGGGCCGCCACAGCGCATGAATATGTCCAAGCGCGAGGTAGCAGTCATGGTCAGAATCCACCAGGATGCGAAAGGAGACCAGGTCATGGATCTGACTCAGCTCACTCCCGCTTTGGATGAGCTTGCGATTAATGCTTGCCAGGTGCTTCTGCCAGGCATGAACTTCCGCATGAATCCCTGCTCGGTCCATCTCTTCTTGCAGTGTACGACAGAACTGATCGATCGAGGGCTGGCGTCTACGCAGTTCCGCCTCTACTTCATGAGCCAGCCAGGCATAGCGCTCAGGTTCCAGGTAGCTGAAGGCCAGGTCTTCCAGTTCCGCCTGCACCAGGGCCATTCCCAGTCGTCTCGCCAGGGGTGCATAGATTTCACTGGTCTCTCGGGCTTTGCTCTGCTGCTGAGCCGGATTCATCACGCTCAGTGTTCGCATGTTATGTAACCGATCAGCCAGCTTCAGCACAACTACACGCGGGTCCTCGGCCATTGCAAGCAGCATCTTTCGGACGGTCTCAGATCGCTCACGGCGTTTAAGATCACGCGTTTTGTCTTCGGACAAGGGAACAGAGACGTGATGTATCCCCTCATCAGTCCTGATGGAAGGTCTCCCTGCAAGCGCATCAAACTTGGTGACGCCATCCACAATACTGGCCACTGTTGGACCAAACTGCTCACTGAGATCATCCAATGCGTACTGCGTATCTTCCACCACATCATGGAGCAGAGCGGCGACAATGCCATCCGCATCAATACGCATGTCAGCCAGGAGCAAGGCAACCTCTAGAGGATGCTGGATGTATGGTTCACCCGAACGCCGAAAGACTCCCGTATGGGCCTTATTCGCCAGGTCATAGGCACGTTGAATCTTCTCCATCTCCGATGGAGTCAGGTACTCACGTGTCTCCGCCAGGAGATGTTCAAGAATCTCCTCTGTGGATGTAAAAGCTTCGCCTGGATTTCGGGCCATTGTCGAGATACCTCGTAAGGGTGCTCCTTGTGGATGCTGCCCTTCTGGCTGCCATTGTTTTACCTGGATCGACATAATTGAGACTGCTCTTAATATACTTTGCAAGGAATTAGTTTCCCACTTGTATTATAAAATACAAACGCTGCCTGTCAAGCAACGTCACATTTCAATAGACGGACAGGACATTTAAGAGTGAAAATGAGGCAAGGCGTCGCACTTATAGTTGCCCCATGATGACCGTTGCGACCAGGTCCTCCGGCCCCGACATGATTGGCTTGCTATGGAACAAAATACGTACATAATCCAATTCCAGGAGGTCCGATTGACGACCAAGTTTTGGGGAGTAGTAGATATGGACTCCATCCTGAGCAAAGGATTACCGTGAGTACACTACTCCCTATCCGTTGGAGATAACTTCGTAGTTTCTCAGAGATAATTGCACGCATAGAGGTTCCTTTCCTCTCTTTCAAAACGTGTTGATCTCCGCACTTGTAGCAGCAGAGGAAACATCACATCAGTAAACAGAAGGGACGCCAGTTTTATTCCTCAAGTACATTCTGAAAAGGCTGGTCCCCTTCTCTCAGATGGCACATAGATGGCACAAACCTCTTCGTTGCATAGCTTACTCTCGCGTCCCAGTCTTGTATGTAGTCCAGGCTACAGAACTTCTCCTGGTCCAGTACTATACTCGAAGCATCATGGATTGGGCATACCACTTGGCCGTGAAAAGCGGAGCAGCGGCGCTCCCCTTTCAGGCAGAGCTTACATAAGTCAGACTGTATCAGCAGAACGTAATGTTACAATAGAGCAGCGAGGACGGACACTGTCGGGGGAACCGACGTGGTGGTGCTCTGGACTCCGGGGACAGCATCACCACTGGATGAAAGGACCGTTGCTGGTGGTCGCGATATTGGCTCCGCCACCGTATATAAGCGGGTCCTCGATGGGCAACACCTGACTTTTAGGTTTGATGGAACTCGTATCGTAGACAAAGAGACCGGGAGCGAGTGGAACGGATTGGGTCGAGCAATCAGTGGAAAGCTGGCCGGGAAGACCTTGACTCCGGTGGTGGCTGTCAACTACTTCTGGTTCTCCTGGGCGGTCTTCAAGCCACAGACGCGGGTCTACCAGGTATAAAGATCAATCAGCAGGAGGTTTATACCTATGGCGAATTCATCTTCTCAACGAGTCTCCCAGAGACGCAAGGTACGCAGATTCTTCCAGAGCAACACCCTGACCGCTCTTTTTGGGCAAAGTGTGGGAACTATGATCACTCGCATCATACTCGTAGTAGCTGCACTGGGCACGCTCGCAATCATCACAGTAGGACTATTTCATCCGGGTGCTTCCCCTGCTACCACGTCCGACACTGCACAGTCTTCGTCAGGCGCTCCCGTTGGCCTGACGGTTGGGGATGCAGCTCCTAACTTTACCCTTACAACACTGGATGGCAAACGAGTCAGCTTGAGCGACTATCGTGGCAAGCCCGTCATGCTCAATTTCTGGTATGCTACTTGCCCGGGGTGTCTTGCGGAAATTCCGGGTATGCAGAGGTTCTATGCCTCCCAGCAGGCAGCAGGCAAGGATTTTGTGATCCTGGGTATCAACACCATCGATGATGCCCAGACCGCCCAACAGTTCGTGCGGGATTATGGCCTGACGTATACCATTGTCCTGGATAACAACCAGCAGGTGACGACGCTCTATCACTTGAACGCGACCCCAACCTCCTATTTCATTGATCGCCACGGCATTATCCGCTCCACTGTGGTTGGTCCCGTTGATGAGGCCACGCTTCAACAAAGAGTGGCACAGATCAGTTAGGGAGTAGCCCTGGATGCTCCCGCGCAAGGTGCCCCTACTACGCACAGATCAGCTATGACGATAGTTACAATACCTTCGCTGGCAAGTTCACCAGTCTGGCGCTCTCCTCCCATAGTTGTTGTTGGAGCGACTCATCATAGGAAATCGGCACTGACCGCTGGGGAATGCTCTGCACGAAGTATTTGCCCGTGACACCCTCAACATCAGGTGACGAGGCTAGGTAGATTGATGTTTTCGCTCCCTCTTCCGGGCTGATGCCAAGACGTGAGACGATGAACTTTGCCACTGCGCGACCAACAAGCCCCAGACCACTCTGCCCGATATTCGTAGCAGCAAAGCCGGGGTGGAGGCAGTTAGCGGTCACGCCTGTTCCCTCAAGTCTACGCGCCAGTTCATAAGTAAAAAGCATCAGGGCAAGCTTCGACTGTCCATAGACACGCATAGGTCTGTAGTGTTTCTTTGTCTGCAAGTCATCCATCTTGATATAGCCTGCTTCATGCGCACTGGAACTGACATTGACAATCCTTGCGGGTGCATTGGCTTTGAGCACATCGAGCAGCAAATTCGTCAGCAGGAAAGGTGCGAGGTGGTTCACGGCAAATGTCATCTCCAGTCCGTCCACGGTTTCTCGCCGGGTCAACCTGATCGTGCCAGCATTATTGATCAGCACATGCAGTTGCGTGTAGCGCTGCTGAAAGTTCTCTGCAAGTTGGCGTATGGACTGTTGCGATGACAGGTCTGCCAGCAGGAGATCAATAGCATTATTCCCACTCTTCGTCTTGATCTCGTTCTGTGCTATCTCACCTCTGGCAGGGTCGCGAGCCACCATGACCACAGTTGCACCTATCTGCGCCAGTCCCAGCGCGGTTGCCTTCCCGATACCGGAAGTGGCCCCGGTCACCATACAGACCTTCCCTTGCATATTGGTATCCACTATTGCCATGATATGATCCTTTCATCTGTTTCCCTGATGAGATCAGCTCCAACACCCTTCTTTGAAATAGATGCTTCTGGCCGCTGTCTCTGGATATCAGGATCAAAGTATACTCCACACAAGCGACACCTGCCTGTCTATGCTCATGCTCCTCCTTCAAAGAAGACCAGATCAGCAAAATAAAGAGTTAGCCGCATTGGCGATGACGGCATCAAGCGTGCGCCAGGCGCTGCCATTACCAGCGGCGTCTCACTCCGGCTTCTCCCTAACTCAGGCTGGAGTATCAGGCGGCTCAGACAGAAGTTATCATTTGCAATTACTCCTTGCGCAGCGGAGCACTGACCTGGTGGAGGAAGTGCAAAATTTCCTTGTAGGATTGAAGCGTATTTGTCTCGCAATAGGGGATGGAGTGCTCCTTGCAGAAAGCCTTGACGATAGGCTGTGCTTTTCTCAATTTGTTCCGGAGCATCGTTGGGAACAGATGATGCTCGATCTGGTAATTCAGCCCACCATACCAGAAGTCGACCAGGGGAGGTCCCGTGACAGTACGGGAGGTAAGCACCTCTTACACGGGTAGGTTCCTCTGAAAATCGCATACTACTCCCGCTCCTGCACGAAATAGGCGATTTTCATTGCCTTCTCTGTCTCGTAGAGACATCGAGCTTTTTTAGGGAAGGCCAGATGGGAAGGGGCACGAGCTAGAAGGGCACAGCGGGCGACTATCAAGGCCCTCCCAGCCGCTCTCCACCACCCTCGCCCCTACGGATATTGATGCGCTTTTCCTTAGGTTGATGCGTATTGAGTGCTATAGATGGGTTCCCACCTTTACTGACTCCTCGAAAGTGGGGGCACCCCATTCTTACGCCGCTGCAGCGCAACCGATAATATGGGTAATCATACCGAGGACATCTGTTTTGTTGTATGCTACTGTTAAAAGATGAGCCATTGATCGTTTTGCTGTATTCGGGAGGTCATTATGGAGCGTTCGATTCCCTGGTGGTTACGTGCCATCTTATGGTTAGCAGCAGCACAGGCACTCCTTACACTTGCCATTCTCAGCTTGCTGGCAATACGCGAGTTAACCTGGCAAGGAATACGCTGGCTGGTGTTCATGCTCATGCTGCTGGCACTGCTGGTTCTCGTCGTCTCGCTTCTCCACCTTTCCCGCTTCACCAATGGTCTCGCCACCATCATCTGGTTTGGTGTCGAAGCTCTTGTGTTTGGTAGCCTCTTCATACGCCACCTGGTGCGACCGTCCCCGAAAGAAGCCTTCCTATTATTTAGTCTCTCTCCCCGATTAATACGGTCGTAGATTTCACCTTACAGGAGGCCATGATGACTTTGACGCCTATGGAAACGACTGTTCCCCGTTCTGCCAGTGGCGCTGACTATGCAGAGCTTCGCCGGACGATCATCGCCGCAGGACTGCTCAAGCGGTCGTATGTGTTCTATCTCTTCCGCAGCGCTACGTGCTTCGCGCTTCTGGGACTGGCCATTGCGCTTCTATTCTTACTCCCGGCATCCTTTGGCTGGACAGTACTGGCAACGCTGATGCTGGGGTTCTCAGTCGTTCAGGTGGCCTTGATTGGACACGATGCCGGCCACCTGGAGGTGTTCCGGGAAAGTCGGAAGAACTGGGCTCTGGGTCAGCTATGCTGGACGCTCACAGTAGGAGTGGGATTCTGGTACTGGAATGATCGGCACAATCGACACCACGGGCGCACGAACGATGTTGACGAGGACCCTGACATCCAGGGCAGCGGTCTGCTGGCTCCTAACTTCACTGAGCATGAAGGAGACGCCAGCCATGGCTGGCGGCGCATCCTCAGGTACCAGCCTGTGCTTATTCTCTTAGCGCTGCTATCCCTCGATTTTGTTTTCAGGGTGGAAGGGACGCTCTTTGCGCTCCGGCGCTTGCGCGGTGCGCGCCGCTGCTTTGAGACTGCACTGCTGTTGCTCAACGTTCTGTTGTGGACCACGCTGATGACTATCCTTAGTTGGCGAGGACTGGGTATATTCCTCGGTAGCAGTGCCGTAGCAAGCCTCTACCTGACGGCGATCATTGCACCTAATCATAAGGGAATGCCTGTATGGGCAAAGGGAGCCAGGCTCTCTTTTCTGGAGCGTCAGGTGCTCAGTTCGCGGAATGTCACCTCGCACCCGGTTTGGGATTACCTATTCGGTGGACTCAACTACCAGATCGAACACCACCTCTTTCCCACCATGCCGCGTGTGCATTTCAAGCGCGCCCGCAACATCGTTAAACCTTTCTGTGCCGCGCATGGCCTTCACTATGAGGAGGTAGATCCAGTTACCTCCTACCGCATGGTCTATACGGCCTATCGTCGCCTCCGGCAGACTCTGGTTTGACTATACAAGCAAGTGAACCTGTACTTCCGTTATCTCAGGAGGATGCACCATGAAAGAGGTGTTTCAAGCAGGTGATACGATTGATGCGCTCGCACGCCATTACTCTGATCAAGCGAATGCCGGGGCATTTATGACGGCTTTGCGAGAATGGGGAGTAACACTTGATGAATACAAGAGCTTCATCACCAAACTCTATCCGCTCGTGGTGGGCTTTAACGCCGGACTCATTCGGAGTATCGCGAAGATAGACGAACTGCAAGCATCAGTCCAGGCGCGTGAACTCGTAGAGGAAATCCTCGCTATTGATCACATACGTCACTCACCTCAAGTCCAGGCATTAGCCACAAGGTTACGCACGATTGCTCGCGAGGCAAGACTTCCCACGTCACGGGCGCTGGCAGCACAACTGAAAGAAGAACAGGAGCATAATGATTACTACCGCCAGATGCTTGAAATATATGGCATCGATCACGAAACTGTCTATACAGCATTCGAGACGTATCTGAACCAGATACCAGTTGAAGAGCGAGATTGGATGACCCGGGAAGTGCTTACTGCCCTACAAGAAGGGCATGGTGGGAGCGCCTTTCCCCATACTTCCTTCTGTCAATTCACCCTTGCCCTGCATCACTACCTGTTACGCACTGTAAAGGATCCATCAGTAACGTTCATCAACTATAACGCTATACTAAGCGGGATTGAATTCTCGCTGGTGAAGGTTGTCTCTGAGTCGGTCTTTCCTGGAGTCGCTGGCACGCAGGATCATCCTCATCTAAATCGAGCACTCGTACCAGATGCTGACCTTTACGAGACTGGCGCTATCCCACCTTCCATTAAATGGTGGGATGAGCATGCCGATTACGGCCAGGGTGGGAGGGTCGAACTGCAACACGTCAGACATGGACGCGAGCAACTGAATCGCAATTTGAAGGAGGAGGATGAGGTGAGAGAGGCTCTGCAGAGAGTTGATGATGTGCTCAGGCTCCTCGCGGCAGCAGTTGGGGCCTGGGGGCAATAGCAATCAGCAGTCCGGCCTGAGAACGGCGTTGACCGGACAGATAGGTACTTAGCCAAACGAAGGAGGTTCGCATGGCAAACCAGCAAGACATCGAAAACACGTATGATTATATGGATGAATTATTACGCTTCACCATAGGTGAACACAGCGATGTGACCTGCGCTCTGTATAACGGAGATTTTTCGAAGAGTCTGGCACAGGCACAACAAGATAAACACGACTACATCCTCAATGTGATCCATTTCAAGGCAGGAGCAAGAGTGCTTGACATCGGCTGCGGGTGGGGGCCCATGCTCAAAGCCGTGAAAGAGAGAGCAGGCCATGCTATTGGCTTGACCTTATCTCCGAAACAAGTCGAGGCATGTCAACGCAGTGGCCTTGAAGCCTACTTGCAGGACTGGAAAGATATCACCGTTACGACTTTCGGCATGTTTGATGGTATTGTCGTCGTCGGAGCCTTAGAGCACTTTTGCTCGAAAGAGGAGTATCTCGTAGGGAAACAAGACGCCATTTATGAGCGATTCTTTCGCCTGTGCCATGAACTGCTCCCAACGGGCGGAAGGCTCTATTTACAGACCCACATATGGGGGAAAAATGTTCCAGCATGTTCGCATGTCTCTTTGCAGGCAAAAAAGGACTCGAACGAATACCTGCTGGCTGTTACAGAAAAATTTTATCCCGGTTCCTGGCTTCCCTACAGTGAAGAACAAATTCTGCGTGCGGCACACCCCTACTTTGAACTGATTTCTGACGATAACGGTCGACTGGACTACATTGAAACGATAGAACAATGGGATCGCATCTGGAATTGGCAGAATGCCTGGAAATTTTTCTTCTCACAGCGGAGTTTGCCGAGATTGCTTGCCGTTTGCAAATTGGTCCCGCGCTATGTATTCGATCGGGATTTTCGCTACAAATTTGAAATGTTTCGGGAAAGTTACACCAAAGAATGTTTCAAAAGGGAGGTCATGGATCATCAACGGCTGGTCTTTCAGAAGAGATAGCCGATGCCCTCGCTATGCAGGAAGCAAAGGATGGAAAAAAATGCAAGAACACGTTGCTATCCAGATACAGAACGCCCACGCTGCACAACCAGGGAAGCGTTTTCCGTTTGCCATGCCAGGCGCTAACCTAAGCCGTCCAGACGGCGAAGACTCCCTCCTCGGCAGATCACCTAATGACTATGCCCGTTTGAAACACCTCATCAAGCAGCAAGGATTGTTGGATCAGCAACTCCAATATTATACCTACAAGATTCTTTTAACGCTGAGCCTGCTCGCCATAGGCCTGACCTTTCTATTGCTGGTACACAATTTCTGGCTCCAGCTTCTGAATGCCATCTATTTGAGCTTTGTCATCACACAAATCGGTTTCCTCGCCCACGATATCGGGCACCGGCAGGTGTTCCGCACAGCCCGGCAGAACAGAATCAGCGGTTTGCTGGTGGGCAATTTGCTGATCGGCTGGAGTTGGAGCTGGTGGGTCGAGAAGCACAATGGGCATCACGGCCATCCCAACCAGCTCGATGGCGACCCCGATATTGTAAGGCCATTCACCGTTTTCACGGAAGAAGAGGCACGCAAGACGCAGGGAGTGAAGCGGTTCCTGGTGAAATACCAGGCCTATTTTGAGTTCCCAATCTACATGTTCGCTCCGGTAACGTTCCTGATCTTGAGTATCCACTTCTTGTGGCTGAAGAAAGCAAAGCATACCCTCGCCGAGGTGCTCCTTCTGACCCTGCACTACGTCATCTACGTTGGCTTGCTGTTCTGGCAACTGAACGTCTGGCAGGCGGTGCTGTTCATGGTCGTCCACCAGGCGCTTTTTGGCCTGTACCTGGGTTCGGTTGTCGCGCCTAACCATAAAGGGATGCTCGTTATAGACAGAGACTGCCTGCTGGATTTTCTCCACCAGCAGGTGCTGACGGCCCGCAATGTCAAGGCCCATCCTTTTACCGACTTCTGGTACGGTGGTCTGAATTACCAGATCGAACACCACCTGTTCCCGAACATGCCCAGAAATAAATTGAAAGAAGCGCAGCCTATCGTCAGGGCCTTCTGCAAGGAGCACGCCATCGCCTATGCCGAGACCAGTATGCTACAATCCTACCGGGAAATCCTGCGCTTCCTGCACCAGGTGAGTGCTCCACTACGCAAAGAAAAAAGGGTATGAGTTGTACTGAATCCAACAAGCGAGCAAAAAATGACGACTTGAGCGGCCAGCACGCCGTGGTGATCGGCGCGAGTATGGCTGGCTTACTGGCAGGCCGGGTGCTTTCAGACCACTTTGGCAGCGTAACGCTGATCGAGCGGGATCGACTCCTCAAAGGTGCCGAGGCGCGCAAAGGAGTGCCCCAGGGACAGCATGTCCACGCATTACTAAAGAGGGGAGCAACCATTCTGGAGAATTTCTTCCCGGACCTCTCTCCCGCGCTCGCACAGGGTGGGGCTCCCTTTGTAGACACCATCGCAGATGTCTGCTGGTACCACTTTGGCCTATGGAAAGCCCACTTCCCTAGCGGCATCACAGGGTACAGTCAAAGCCGACCTTTCCTCGAGGGACATGTGCGGGATTGCCTGGCGCAGAGAGCCAATGTTCGCTTCCTTGATGGATGTGAGGTCACGGGGCTGTGTGCCAGTGCCGATCATACCCGCGTGACTGGCGTGCGACTTCGGTATTGCGATGCAGAGCATCGCCAGGAGGAACTGGCAGCGCAACTCGTGGTTGATGCAAGCGGGCGCGGGTCGCAAGCACCCCAGTGGTTGATGTCCATGGGATATCCAGGCGTCGAGGAATCCATTGTCAAGGTAGATGTTGGATACGCCAGTCGTATCTATCGTCACCTCGATCAGACATTCCTCGATCAGAAAGCACTCATCATCTACCCGACGCCTCCCTACAGCAAACGAGCGGGGTACCTATTCCCCATCGAAGGTGGTTGCTGGATGGTGACACTGGCAGGCTGGCTGCGAGATTACCCGCCCGGTGACGACAGTGGTTTTCTCGACTACGCCCGCAGCCTGCCGGTGCCTAACCTCTATGAGGCGATCAAAGATGCAGAGACCTTGACGCCCATCGTCACGCATAAGTTCCCGGCGAATCGAAGGAGGCACTACGAGCGATTACCTCGCTTTCCCGATAGCTTCGTGGTGCTTGGGGATGCAGCCTGCAGCTTCAATCCTATTTATGGGCAGGGAATGGCAACTGCCGCACTGGAGGCTCATACCTTGAGCAACTGCCTGCATCAACACCTTCGTGTTCACGGTGATCTGCAGGGCTTTGCTCACCGTTTCCAGAAAATGGTTGCCAGAGTGGTGAGGGTACCCTGGCTCTTGGCAACAAGTGAAGATTTTCGCTACCCGGAAACGGAGGGACATCGTCCCTACGGCATGGGCCTGCTTAACTGGTACGCGGGCCGGGTGCATGAACTGGCCGGTTCGCATCCTTTGACAACCTTGCGCTTCTATGAAGTCCTACACATGCTCAAGTCCCCGGCGGCGCTTTTCGAGCCTCGTATCATGTTTGCTGTCCTGTTCGGAAGACGCCCCTCTCGGCGCCAATGCACCTTGCCAACACCGCTCGATCGCGGCTAGTGCTACGCACGCCGACAAGACGATAGGAGAGGCACAGGCATGAGACTGTAAGCGAGAAAATGCCATCTAGCCTGTATAGAAGGAGCCATGTATGAGATTGGTGGTACAAAACGTCAATGTGTACCTGGTAGATAAAGGCTCGGGCACACCGATCCTGTTTTTACACGGGGTCCCTGATACGGCAGAGTTATGGTCTGCTGTGATTGCTGACTTGAGCGCCAACTATCGTTGCCTGGCCCCTGACTTGCCCGGCTTCGGCCGGTCCATCGCTCCAACGGACTTTGATTGTTCCCTGCAAAATCGGGCAAACTTCATCGACGAGCTCGTTGGGGCTATCGGCATCACTTCTCCTCTCAATCTTGTGGTTCACGATCATGGCGGCCCTTATGGATTAGCCTGGGCGGTCAAGCATCCAGAGAAGGTCAATCGGATTGTTTGTATCAACACCTTTTTCCAGTCCGAGTATCGCTGGCACATATGGGCTCGCATCTGGCGCACTCCACTGCTGGGAGAGCTGAGCATGGCGATGATGAACTGGCCGTTATTTTTCTGGGAATTACGGCGCGGTTCTCGCAAACTCACTCGCGAATGGATTCGTCACGCCTATGCTTTCAGAAGCCCGATGATGAAGCGGGCAATTCTACGTCTCTACCGATCGACAGACCCGGCAGTCTTCGTCGGGTGGGAGGATACACTGCTCCAACTGACGTCTCGGGTTCCGACTCTTGCACTCTGGGGAGATCATGATCCCTATATCCCCAAACAACTTGCCGAGCGCTTCGGAGCGCAGAGCGTTCAGCACTTTCCCGATTGCGGTCACTGGCTCCCCGCAGAAGCCAGTGACAAGGTCTCAAAACGGCTGAGAGGGTTTTTTTCCGCATGATCGGCACATGGTAGATGCCATCCAGTTTTTGGGTTAGATATTCCAAGCAGCCACTATTACTTGATGGCTATACGCCGCCAGCCGCGACGAGTTGCACCCTCTTGCTCAGTGAAGGTTATAGCGAATAAGCCCTTGCCCTGAATGTCAGGATCCTCGGCAACATCGTTGGTATGCCCATGGTGCCTGTTATGCCGGTCGTTCCAATACCAGAATCCCACTCCTACAGTCAGAGACCAGCACAACTGGCCGAGCGCCCAGTTCTTGCGACTATCCTGGAACACTTCCAGGTGGCCTGCATCGTGTCCAATCAGGGCTATCTGGACCAGCGCGAAACCTAGCAGCAGCGCTATGAGTACTGTCCAGCCGAATGCTGCCGGGAGGACGAAGGCGAGCACAATTGCAATAGCCAGCAGCACAAAGCACATGCTGCTGCGGATAAGGTAGTACCCATATGCTCGCTTGAGCAGCCCATCGGCAATTATCATGCGGCGTAATTCTGCATAGTCCGCACCCGTAGCGGAGCGGGAGACTGTCGAATCAATAGGTGTTGAAGGCATAAAATTCTCCTAACAAAGTGCAATCTCGAACGGATTATGAAATGCCTTTCGCTTGGTGTAGAGTGTCAATTCATTCTCCTATTACCTCTCCCCCAGAGAGGGTGTCCCGCTTGAGTGCGTACACTATGCCTTGCAGCTTGCCTGACTGCGAAGCGGTAGACGCGCTCGCGTCGTTGGCAAGCTGGCTTGGTTCAGCCGCGACCGAGCGGCGTTGGCGGGATGGATTGCTGCCGTGGCACTTCTGCTGATTTTCCCTCTGATGCGAGAGCGCTCCGTTGAGAACGCCATGCCAACAATACAAGTAGAAGCATTAAGGGACCGATAGTCAGGTGGAACACGTTCTCAGGAAGCTCCAGTCGCATCCCGAACGCGTGGTAGACGAATATTGCGAGAAATCCCAGGAGGGTATAGAACGTACCGAAGGTCAGACCCAGGCCGATTCGTGCAGCTCTCGAACGGGAGAGAAAAAGAATGGTCAGGCCGATGAGTCCCCAGACAATGTGTAGCACTGCATGAGGCGTATTTCCATTCATGAGAGTAGCGAGCAGCCAGGGAGTGACAGCCTCAATATCTGGTCTCAATCGCAGCAATAACGAGCCGCTTCCCTGGATCAAGAGCAGCCACATCACGATCCAGAGGTAGATGTACAGCAGACGTGTTGGACGGTTGAGTTGAGAAGTGGGTTGCTCCAACGGTGCATTCATTGTAGGACTCCTTTGGGAGATGGTCGCACCAGGTGCCGTATCAAGAGACTGCCAAACGCGATGGCTTCAGCACCAAACAACATAAACCAGATGATGGTTGTTGTGACGTTGGTGAAGCGAGAAAGATGGAGGAGTGAGACTCCAAGAACCAGCAGGGCCAGCAGGGCCAGCATAAACACCAGCCAGCGTATTCCTTCCCAGCGTAATTCCCGCATTGCCAGCAGACTGCTAACTGCGAGGGTGAGAAAGAAGGCACTGTATAACTGGGCTTGCGGTTCGGTCATAGTCCAGGGCCAGAATCTGATGGCGGTGGTTGGCAACAGCAGCAATACGAGTCCCAACACTCCAAAGAGCCCAGCTTGCACCAGCCATAGTGGCGTCAACGAATTGGGTCCACGAGGGGTTGTATCTCCCCAACCGAATCGCCAGAAGGCGAACGCTACGAGTAATGGATCGACAGTGTAGAAGAGCAGCCAGAAGTAGGGGAACTGCTTCAGTTCGCCTGGGTGGAAGAAGTACATACGCAGGATGGTGAGGAAGAAGAGCACTGTGGTTGCCATACCGATGCCAAAGAGCACAATTCGCATCTCACGAAAACGACGGGCCATAATGCTACACAGGAGTACTCCGAGCCCTAATGAGACGTAGAGCGAGGCAATAAAGCGGGCATTCAATGGGCTTGCAGGCCAGGGTACGAGCAGATTCACGTATTTTGGATCGAACAAGGCCAAAAGCAGCAGAAGTGCCTGTGCTGCAACTAACCAGAAGATGGCACGTACCCACCAGGGAATCGAACGGTCCATAACGAGCCTCCTTAACTTGAACAATGTTTGGCCTTCACTTAGACCGTAGGGGCCGATTTATCGCCGCCCACCGGTCGATTGATCAGCCAAAAAGAGACAAGGCCAGGAACACACCCTGACCTTATCTCCCGATTCTGATGTTCGTTCGCTTTTAGTTGCGTGCTACACGAACTCTGTCGAAACAGGTGCTGCAATAGACCGGGCGGTCATTCTTGGGCAAGAATGGCACCTGCGTCTCTGCTCCGCACTCTGCACAGATCACCGTGTGCATTTCGCGTGGGGCACGTTCGGAACGACTCCCTCCACCAGACGCATTACGACGTGCGGCACGGCAGGAAGGGCAGCGGCCAGGCTGATTCATCAGACCTTTTTGCTGGTAGAATTCCTGTTCGCCTGCTGTGAATACGAAGTCATTTCCGCATTCACGGCACTTAAGGGTTTTGTCGACGAAGCTCAAACTAGAGACCTCCTTGTGGTATGTCTTTCTTTTTTCAGTACCCTCTATAGGTGCCTCGCGTTAGTCAAAGTCACCAGTTTGTCTTTCTGTTCCCCCTACCAGCGTGGGAGCGGATGTTCGTTCTGGCCGACCAGTGTATGTTTGCGGGACCAAGATTGGATGGATACCGCATGCAAGCATACACTATCTCTCAGCGATTTTCAAGGGTTTTCTGATTAAATTATGTACGTTAACATCAAATTTCTTTAATATGTATGTGTATTTTTAACACTTTCAGCGTTATGAACCATTCCGAAAATCTTACTCAGGTACGTCCTTGACGCCTATGAGAAAATATTCCATAGGAGTACGATAATTTGTTGCGCCCTTCTGAAATGACGAAAAACTGGGGTTCTTAGGGGCGGTAGCCCCTGAGCGGGGGCCTGGGGGTGTCCCCCATGGTCTTTTTCTTCTTTTACCGCCGAAGGCGACAAGGAGGGGAAAGGAGAGATTGGGGACACCCCAAACCCCGCTCAGGGGCAGCTGCCCCTGAGAACCCCGCTTGAGCGAACAATTTGGGCGTGATCGATACCTAAGGATTCCATGCCACCATTTTCTTTTACACTTGATGCTGAGTGTCCCGAAACCTTGGCACGAGCCGGAACAATCACAACACCTCATGGCACCATCCTCACACCCATTTTTATGCCTGTAGGGACACAGGCAACCGTCAAAACCCTCTCACCCGAAGAACTACATGAAGCCGGAACAACCATCATTCTCTCAAACACCTACCACCTGATGTTACGTCCCGGCTCCAAACTCATCGCTGATTTTGGTGGTCTGCACTCTTTCATGCACTGGGACGGGCCTATCCTCACTGACAGTGGCGGCTTCCAGGTCTTTAGCCTGGGCCACCTGCGCAAACTCTGTGAAGAAGGCGTCACTTTCAAATCACACCTCGATGGCTCACTGCATATGCTGACACCCGAAAGCGTAATGCAAATTGAGGCCGAACTGGGTGCCGACATTATTCTCCCATTAGATATTTGTGCTGCTTATCCCTGCTCTGCGGCTGATGCACGAGAAGCCATGGAGCGTACCCATCGCTGGGCAGAACGTGCACTTATTGCCAGGGAACTGCATCGGTCAGACCAGGTACTCTTCGGCATCGTGCAGGGTGCATTTGAGCCAGAGTTGCGTCAACAGAGCGCTCGTTTCATCGGGAACCTGCCATTTCCAGGACTCTCAATCGGGGGACTTTCGGTAGGTGAACCCAAAGCTCAGATGTGGGAGTTGCTGCATTACGTTACTTCCGAACTGCCGAGGGAGAAACCACGTCACTTACTGGGCATAGGGTCTCCCGAAGACTTTGTGATAGGTGTTGACTTCGGCATGGATATGTTTGATTGCGCCCTGCCGACACGGGTCGCCCGCCATGGTGGACTCTTTACTCATTCAGGCCGTGTCAACATCAAATCTGCGCGTTTCCGTAGTGAACGCGGTCCTATTGAAGAAGGCTGCGATTGTTACACCTGTCGAAACTACAGTGCGGCTTATGTGCATCACCTCGCACGTAGCGAGGAACAGCTCTATTATCGCTTAGGAAGTATCCATAATGTACGTTTCATGCTCTGCCTTAGCAGTGAAGTACGGGCTGCCATTCTCGCAGGAACCTTCCCGGCCTTCCGCGACCACTTCTTAGCGAACTATACACCCGCTTCCGAAAAGGTGCGTGAAGAGCAACGCGAGAAATGGAAGGCGGCACGAGCACGCGAGCCGTAGGGAGATAACTTTATGCACACTTCTTATCGTTTTCTTAATACAGGGACGCTTGATGCGGCCCTGAACATGGCTATCGATGAATCTGTGCTGAACCATCATTTGAAGGGAGAGGTACCACCAACCCTGCGTGTATTTCGCTGGTCGCAGCACTCGATTTCTTTGGGTCGCTTCCAGAATGTTGAACGGGAAATCGCCACTGATGTGTGTGAGCAGCTAGGAGTAGCACTGGTACGCAGGCCAACCGGCGGCCGAGCTGTCTATCACCGCGACGAGTTTACCTACAGTCTTGTCATCAGCAAGGACTACGGTGTTCCCTCCGGCGTTGTTGCTGCCTATGCCTACCTTGCTAGAGGATTACAGGTCGCTCTGGAGATACTTGGTGTGCACACCGAAATGAGTGAGGAGCATGTCAGTAAGAATCCTTCTGCCGCCTGCTTTGCCTCCTCGACCCAGGCGGACTTGACCAGTAGAGGCTTCAAGCTGATAGGCAGTGCCCAGGTCTGGAAGGATGAGGCATTGCTTCAGCAGGGATCCCTGCCGCTTGATGACCGGGCTGCCGAGTTTTTCTCTATGCTCTCCTATCCTGACGAAGCTGCACGCCAGGATGCTCTCGCTCTCTATCGTCAGAAAACAACGCCGCTTCATACCTTCGCACCCGGTGCATCCTGGGACGAGGTGGCAGCTGCCTTCCGTAGTGGATTTAGCAGCGCATTGCAAGCCGAATTTGTCCCTGGTGAGCTCAGCTCTTCTGAGTGGGAACTGGCTCAGCAGCTTGCAGAGGAGAAATACAGTAAACTGGAGTGGCGAACAGAGCGTATCAGTCTAATATAGGGATGAGGGTCATCTGTTTGCGTGGTGTTCGCAGGTCGAGGACTTATTACGTGCCCACTTGTAGGTACTCGACCGATACGCTATACTTGCAAAAACACCTGTTAGCATATTAAGCGGACGGCATATAACGGCCCAGAGCATAAGCCGTCGAAAAGGAGTATCTTGCGTGAGTATGTCGATAGATATTGCGCGTAGAATTATGGAAGCCTGTAAGCAACGCGCCAGAGAGTTACGAAGTCCTGTCAGTATCGCTATCGTGGATTCGGGAGGACATCTTGTCCTCTTTGAACGTATGATGTCCCCCTATGGTTGGGCAACAGGGAATATTAGCATTGCCAAGGCAAGCACAGCTGTCATGTTTAACCAATCGACCGATGCCGTAGCACAATGGGGAGCTGCGATCCCTGGCTTTGCTTCGAGTATGGCATCGATGACTGAGGGAAAATTTATCATGGCTGCGGGTGGCTGGCCTATACGTATGGGTGGCGCAACGATTGGCGGAATTGGCGTGAGCGGTGGCAATGCTCCCGGACGTGACGATGAGATTGCACGGGCAGGCCTGGGAGCGCTAGAGGCGATGTCTCCTCCTGTTCCTGCCAGTCCACCACCCACTTTCCACGTACCACAACCCCAACTACAACCCCAACTACAGTCACAACCCCGAATACAGCCATCTATGCAGCCTACACCTGCATACCCACCCGTACCGCAGCCTGCATCTGCATCGCAACCAGCCTTTGCACCACCGTCACCACCAGCTAATGCAGGGACACCACAGAATGTGCCAGCGTCAGCCAGCAGTCCCAACAATGTACCAGCTACACATCACCTTGCTCCTGAGCAGGATGACCCGTACAATGATGATATTACTTCGTTCGATGTGTTCAAGGAGCAAAACTCGTCAGGAGGACAATCATGACACAGGAGCCTACTAATCGGCCCTCCACATCTAAACGCAATACTCGTGGTGGACGGAATCGACCAGTACTGGTTACTTCCACCGATGCAGCTGCCCAGGAACAGGAGGCCAGTACACCAATTGAGGAAGCAGCGCCGGAGGCAACAGCGACACCCAAAGCTCCTCGTCCATCCAGGCTTCCCTCGTTCTTCTCTACAGTAGGAAAAAGTAAGAAAACACAGGACGCGGATGCTGCTCAGGCCCGTTTAGCCCGTGCAACACGAGGTAAGACTCCCACAGCAGCTAGCGAAGTGAGCAGGGCTTCCGAGGCTTCAGATACTCCCCAAAAGGCGGAAGCCAAAGAGCCAGCCAGAGCCAGGTCCTCGACTGCTGCTCCTGCTCGCCCGGCCAGTCCTTTCAAAATGCGCTATATCCTCGGCATGGTCCTCTACCTGGTCCTGGCTGATGTTCTTGGCCTCCTTGAGAGGAATCTCCTTCTACAAAACCGTCTCGAGGGACAGCTCACACAATTTACTCTCTTTGGTAACAAGATTACCATCTACGTATCAACAATCGTTTTCATGGTTACCCTGGTAGCGGTCCTGATTATCCTGGCGCGCTTTGACCTTATCCCTCGCAATCTGGGGGCATTATCAGGCCAGGCTCAGAATCAGGGAAAGAAGTCCCAGAATACATCAGGTGGGAGCGCATCATCAAACAAAGCCGCACCGCCTGCGATGAAACAGGGCGTTCAAGGTGCTGATGATGATCTCTACCAGGAGTACAGGGCACGTCAACGGCGAGAAAAGAAACGGTAACCAATATTCTGATACCCTTGACATAATCGCTCAGGCTGCCTATAATTCTAATAGTAGATAGGAACCGACGTGTCAGTCGGTAAGTGTATATCCGTAGGGATGCAACATTCTGTGTCCGTATGGGAGGTAGGGCGCAACTTACTGCGCTTCTATTAAAAACTGTATGCTCAGCAGGCAAACACACCGACAATTCAGTTATTATTATAGCGTTAGCCCTCCAGCATGATGGTGGGCCCTTTGGGCTGAGCAAAAACATCCACCAGCAAGCTGGAGTAAGCAGAGGATCAGACCTCTGCTTTTTTATTTGTCATCAGAAGCAGAGAGGATTTCTGGTATGATTATCATCATTCGCGAGTCGGCCACCAGCGAGGAACGTGCTCAGTTGATGACCCTCATTTGTAGGGTTACGGGACGGAATGAATCCAATTGGGACAAACCGATAACTATAGCTGGACACCAGGTAATTGCCCTGGATGGGAAGCTGCTCGATACGCAGGCATGCACTACCCTTAGCCAGCAGAGCGCAGTAGAGCGTGTTATACGTGTGAACACACCCTACAAGCTGGTGAGTAGAACTTTCAAAGCGGAGAGTAGCAGCGTGCTTGTGGGTGATGCCAGCAGGTGCAATCCTGTAGTTATTGGCAGTACAAGCATGCCACCCGTTCTCATTGCAGGCCCATGTGCCGTTGAGAGCAGGGTGCAACTCCTCTCTACTGCTTGTGCAGTTCAGGCTGCCGGTGCACAGATTCTACGAGGCGGCGCTTTCAAGCCGCGTACTTCCCCTTACCAATTCCAGGGCCTTGGCATTGAGGGGTTACACCTGCTTGCGGAAGCCCGGCAGGTGACAGGTCTTCCCGTGATTACCGAAGTCATGCAACCGGACCTGGTTGAAACGGTAGCGCAGTATGCTGACATCTTACAAATAGGCAGCCGAAATATGCAAAATTTCCCGCTCCTGCTCGCGGTCGGGCGTAATAACCTGCATCGTCCAGTAATGCTCAAGCGCGGCTTCGCAGCCACTATTGATGAGTGGCTACTGGCAGCAGAGTACATTGTGGCAGCAGGCAATCCCAACGTGATCCTCTGTGAGCGCGGAATACGCAGCTTCGACCCACAAACCCGCAACCTGCTCGATCTTGCCTGTGTTCCACTTTTACATCAGCTGACCCATCTGCCCGTTATCGTTGACCCCAGCCACGCCACCGGTCGCCGCGAGTTAGTTCCAACAATGTCACGTGCTGCCATTGCTGCCGGAGCCGATGGACTGATCCTGGAGGTGCATCCTGATCCCAACAGTGCACTCTGTGATGGTCGCCAGTCAATTACACCAGAAGAGTTGAAGACGGTTGTCTACGAAACACATCTAATCGCTCAAGTGATGAAGGGACAAAAAGATCTTTCCTGGGTAGCGTAGCCCAAAGCAGATGTCTTTGCTACGCTTCTATACTCATAACTCAGGAAATGAAGCATACTTAGAGCAAAATATACCTCGACTCATTCCTTATGATATGGTATACTCTCTATAACTGAGCACCAACGCTTCACATGGGCTTGACTGCCAGTACCAGAATCGTCATGTTCGACTTTAAGGCTAGCTATAGTGAGGATTGAAACGACTCATGCCAACACGTGTAATTATTGCTGAGGACGATACTCTTCAACGCATGGATCTCAAAGAGGTCCTGACCAAGCAAGGCTATCTCGTAATTGGAGAAGCAGGAGATGGTCAAAGTGCAGTCAACCTGGCTCGCGAGCTACGTCCAGACCTGGTTATCATGGACATTCGCATGCCCGACATGGATGGCATTACTGCCGCCGAGATTCTCACACAGGAAAAGCTAGCACCAGTGTTACTAGTCACTGCCTTCGGTGATATGCCACTCGTCGAACGAGCCAAAGAAGCAGGTGTCGTTAATTATATTGTCAAGCCACTCCTCCAAACTGAAGTCATACCAGCCATTGAGGTGACTCTGGCTCGCTATAACGAATTTCGGGCAATGGAAGAAAAGGCCCAAACTCTCAGCGAACAACTGGCTACCCGCAAAGTGGTTGAGCGTGCCAAGGGCCTTTTGATGGAAAAACAAGGACTTACCGAGCAAGAAGCATTCCGCAAAATCCAAAAAGCCAGCATGAACAACCGTAAGTCCATGCGCGAGGTGGCTGAAGCAATCCTACTAACAAACGAGCTATAGACAGGGATGGGGGTACAGGGGGCGAGGGCCTCCTTGCCGGGAGATCGGGGGGACTTTGCCTGGGGGGCAGGTAATCCCCCGAAAAACCTCCCTTTATTTTACACTAGTAAAGACCGGGAGCAATGTCAACAGCAACCAGTATAGAGAGTGTTGTTATCATTGTCGGCATTCGTTTTCGTCCTGCTGGACGTATCTATTACTTTGACCCGCAAAGGCAATCCTATACAACGGGCCAGTATGTAATTGTTGAAACAGTGCGTGGCATCGAGGCGGGCCGTGTGGTTATTGCCTCGAAGAAGATAGCAGAAAGTGAGCTGAGCGACCCATTAAAACCGATACTTCGCCTTGCCTCTGAAGACGAATTACGGCAGATGCTCTCGTTTAAAGGTAAGGAGAAAGAGGCACTGGTAGAATGTGCAAAACATGTCACACAGCACCAGTTGCCCATGAAATTAGTAGAGGCGGAGTATAATTTTGATGGGAGTCGCCTGACCTTTTACTTCACTGCCGAGGAGCGCGTTGACTTTCGGGCGCTTGTCCGTGATCTGGCAGCAACCTTCCGTACTCGTATCGAATTGCGCCAGATCGGGGCACGTGACCAGGCGAAGCTACAGGGTGGTGTAGGTCCATGCGGCAAAACCCTGTGTTGTAGTTCGTGGATTACCGAATTTGGAGTTGTCTCCATCAAGATGGCGAAGGAGCAGGGTTTACCGCTCAACCCCGCCAAAATCTCTGGAGTGTGTGGTCGTTTACTGTGCTGCCTTTCCTACGAAAACGAAAACTACATTCAGGCAAAGCAGCTCATGCCACAGATCGGCACAATGCTGAACACGCCTGGCGGTCCAGGTAGAGTGGTCTCGGTCAACGTACCACAAGAGTCTGTTGAGGTCTTGTTGGAGAGCGGTGTCACTATCCAGGTACCGGTGAACCAGCAGGTATCCGATGCACCGAGACAGGGGGGATGTGGAAGTTGTAATATGGGCGGTGGCGGATGCGGCACCGGGAACGGAGGCAAGTGTGGAAGCTGTGGTACTAAGGGTGGAGGTGGATGTGGGAGTTGCGGTGCGAAAAGTGGTGGCGGGTGTGGAAGTTGTAAACGAGCTAAGTAAAATGTAGCAATAGCAGTAGTACATCTCAGGTGTGAGGGAGGGAGAAGTTTTATGTCGTCAGAACCAAGGAACCCTAATGCTACATGGCACAGTCCCAACGATCTGAGTTGGGATTCGGATGTCGATGTTCCCCAGATGCCTCCTCTCGAGGATAATGAGGATGAGGAAGAGATGTATCTCCCCCAGGGAGTTCCTCCCGAACTAAAAGAGACACCCGACCTGGATGTAGACGCGGATAGGGACACAGGGATAGATGTGGACAGGGGTGCTATCGCTTCATCATCCTCTCGAACCCTGGAAGTATTTCAACAGATCGCACGCCAGCTTTTCCCACTGCTTATACCTCTTCTTCTTGGTGGGCTTAGCTTCCTGCTCACCCTGCCGTGGGTTCTCTCTAACCGGGCTTACCTTCATCAAAATTTCCTCTTGCCTATCGCACTGGTTTTCTTAGCAATCATGGTTGCGCAGGGCTGGCTGCTCTTCATCACAGGCTCTAACGCTCCTACCTGGTGGCTCCACATTGTCTGGGGCACTGCAGGCTTTCTCCTTGTCAGTTTCATTGTGATCTTTGGACCTGCTACCAGCTTTTTCCTATTTCTTGGACTATTGATTATCGGCATTGTCCTGCTCTGGCAGTACTTTCACTCAGTGCCCGATGGTCGTGCCGATATTGTCTACTTGTTCAGTAAATATCGCCGCACGCTCTTCCCTGGCCCTAACTTCCTTCTTCCCTGGGAAAAAGTTGAACATCAATTGAGTACGCTAGAGACACAATGGCTCTGCCCGCTTCAGAGAGTACCTATCTCACGAAATGAAGATGTTCAGCTTGCTGTGACCGTTTCGTATAAGCTGATGCCAGAAGACGCACATCTTGTGCTGGGTATCAGCGATTGGAAAGCAACGCTAGAAGAATATTTCCTTGCGACCATTCAGTCTGTAGCCAATGAACTCAAACCAGAAGATCTTATTGATCCCACCCCCAATCTACTCTCACGACGAACTGCCAGCGGGAACCCGATTTCAAGTGATCTCGCTCTGTTAGAAGACAGTTCAACACGTTGGGACCGCGTTAACGATCGTTTGCAGCTCTGTATACAAGATAAAGTTGCCCGTTGGGGAGTGCATATCAACTCGGTGCATGTTCGGGATATCACATTCCTTCCTCGCGTTTCAGTACCGACAGATACAGACTCGCTTATGCTGGATGTAGGGGCAACACGCGGAAAAGCATCCACATCAACTCCACAGCTCACAGCACAGGTTCGTCCCAGGCAAGCTGAGACAGGGACTCCTGAGAAAACCGAAAAACCTCAACCTACTACTTCTAGCGCTGTCCCAGCTTCAACTCCTGCCGCTGCCCCAGCATCAGCACAACCCGCTCAGCCATCACCAACTCCTGCTGCTTCTGCTGCAGCAACGCCTATCTCCTCTAAAAGAATCAATGAGGAGATGATGCGCGCAATGTACTATGCTGTGCGAGATGGACGCATCAAGGACCCGTTAACCATTCGCAATTTAGCATTGCGCTTCGAAGCTATTGCGAATGACCACGAAATCAGCAAAGATGTGGATTTTAACGCCGCACACGCTGCGCAACAGTTATACAAGCGGGCAGGTATTCTGGAAGCACAGGCCAAAGCCAGCGCTAATCAAACCACCATGCAATAAGAGTAGATACGCAAAAAAGAGTTCAGGTCTGCATGATCTGAACTCTTTTTTGCGTATTCATTTCTCTATTGGTGCCTCTATCAGGCTTCCCCACTCTGTCCAGGAGCCGTCGTAGTTGCGGACTTTGGGATAGCCGAGCAGGTATTGGAGCACAAACCAGGTGTGGCTGCTGCGCTCACCAATACGGCAGTAGGCCACAACTTCCTTATCAGGGGTGACACCCTTGCTCTCGTAGAGCGACTTCAGTTCATCCGCTGATTTGAAGGTGCCATCCTCGCGCACTGCCTGTGACCAGGGGATGTTGGCTGCACCTGGAATATGGCCGCCGCGTTGCGCTCCCTCCTGTGGCAAATTTGCCGGGGCTAATAGTTCTCCACTATACTCACCAGGAGAGCGAACATCGACAAGCGCCTGGTCTTTGCGTCCCAAAGAGTTGAGAATCTGGTCACGGAATGCCCGGATGTCTGTCTTCGGTGTCCCGGCATGATACGTGGTTCGCAGATAGTTAGGAACCTCGGTAGTGAGCGAACGCTTATCAGCAAGCCACTTCACACGTCCACCATCCAGGAGACGTACATCCTTGTGTCCATAGTATTTGAGGATCCAGAGCGCCCAGGCAGCAAACCAATTATTGTTGTCGCCGTAAAATACCACTGTGGTGTCGTTGCTCACGCCTGCTCGCCCCAGGAGTTCTTCAAGATGTTCCTTGCTCAGTGGTGCCCGTACCACCTGGTCCTGAAGCTCCTTCTGCCAGTTGAAACCAACCGCGCCTGGAATATGCCCCTGATCGTAGGCCGTTGTATCAACATCCACTTCGATTAACCGCACCTGCGGATCGTTCAGATGAGCCTGCACCCAGTCCGCATCTACCAATACCTCTGGATGAACATATCCTTTGTTCCCTGACATAGTTACTCCTTCCGTTTGTCTAATGGCAGAAATATGATAAAGTTGAGCAACATACTCAACAAAAGCTCTGCTAGAGGTGAAAACAAGGGCAAGGGGTGATTTATTCCCAACAATGGAAATGTTATAAGGACCAGGATGTATCATGCCCTTCGCGAGGGGCATGATACATCCTGGTCCTTAAGTAAACTCTTGTGGGCACCCCTATAGCTACGTTCCAAATATTGCTCACCAGTATATCGTGATCTTGCAACGACCCCAAAGCAAAAGATGATTAGGTTCTAGCACCAATCGGGGGTCGGATCACCGAATGCCTTGGGGAAGCGGAACCGTCGTTGGGTAGGGGCGAGGGCGGCGGTGGGAGGCTGGGTGGGCCCTTGCGGTCGCCCTCGTTGGCCCCGGATTTTAGGCGAAACAAATTGATTATTCGCTCTTGATTGCCTCCAGAGCGTGCTTTAACTTCTGATAAGTACTATCAAGATGCTCCGGCATCACCTTGACTTCTGCGAGCACCGGCATAAAGTTCGTATCACCAGACCAGCGCGGCACGATATGCAGATGAACATGCTCCTCAAAACCGGCTCCAGCCACCTTGCCCTCGTTGATGCCCATATTGAAGCCATCAGGCTTCATCGCAAAATGCAACGCTCGTAGCGCCAGTTGTGCCTGCCCCATCAGTTCGGCAAGTGTCGCAGCATCAAGCTTCTCGATTGTCCCAACATGCTGATAGGGAACGACCATCAAGTGCCCATTGTTGTACGGGTAGAGGTTGAGCATCATGTAGCAGAGTTCCCCACGATGGAGGATATACGTCTGCTCATCTCGATTTTCAGCTGGCTTTGTGCAAAAAATGCACCCCTGTGAGTGCTCTGTTTTTGGCGCGATAAAAGTCATGCGCCAGGGGGCCCATAGATTTTCCATGCCGTTTAGTATAGCATAATTTCGGGGATAGATTACTGCTTATTTCTCACGAGGAATGGCTATATGAGGAAGTGGTATCTGGCAACTCTATCCACCGCTCTGCCCACTTGTGGATAGCATCAACAACAGGTTTGAGAGCGCACCCTTTCTCTGTTAGCCGATATTCGACGCGCACAGGAATCTGTGGATAAACGATACGCTCAACAATGCCTTCCTGCTCCAGTTCACGCAGACGATCACTCAACACTCTGTCAGAGAGACCTTCTACTGCAGCAGTCAGCTCACAGAAACGCCGGGGTCCCTCCATCAGTGTATCTAATAAAAGTCCCGTCCAGCGTTTTCCTAGTAACTGAATAGCGTGTTCATAACGCGGACACATAGTCGTTGGTGCTGATGTCGGCAACCTTGTCGCCTCTGGTGTCTTGCCCATGTTCGTTTCACCCGATCTTTCTGAGTGGGGTCAAGTCCAGTCAAATTGGCACCACCAGAAGACAATACTGTGTTATGTATATTAAAGTATAGCATGTTTCCCGGTCTAAGGCAAGGGATGTTGCTTATAAAAAGTAAGTAAAGAGGTATCATAAACCATGCTCATAGCCACACTTGACACCCATCTCAACACCTTTCACCTGGATTTGAGCTTTTCTGCTGAAGCAGACAAAACCACCGTCCTGCTTGGCGAGAGTGGCGCAGGTAAAAGCACTGTCCTGCGTCTCCTGGCAGGTCTGCTGCATCCAGAACGTGGACATATTTCTCTCAACGGCATCATCTATTTTGATAGTGAGCAGCATATCGTGGTCCCACCACAGGAGCGCCCTTTCGGCTATGTCTTCCAGGATTATGTGCTCTTCCCCCACCTGAATGTCTTTGAGAATGTGGCCTTTGGCCTGCGAGCACAGCATCTCCCACAAAAGGTAATCCGCCAGCGTGTCGGGCAGGCTCTGGAGCAGGTGCGCCTGAGCGGGCTTGACTCGCGTCGCCCGGCACAACTGTCAGGCGGGCAGCAGCAGCGAGTTGCCATTGCGCGAGCACTGGCTTTGCAACCACAGCTTCTCTTGCTTGATGAACCACTGGCAGCATTAGATGTGCAGACACGCCGCGAGGTACGCCAGGAACTACGCAGGATATTGGCACAGGTTGGCATTACTACCGTTTTGGTGACGCATCAACATCTTGAGGCCCTACTCTTCGGACACCACATCCTCGTCCTCGACCAGGGCCGGGTAATCCAGCAGGGTAGCCAGCGCGATCTCCTGGAGCATCCTCGCTCATCCTATGTAGCTGAACTCGTGGGCATGAATTTCTTCCGCGGGCGCGTGGTACGTTGTGAAGCTGATGCCATATGCTCAATCCAACTTAATAATGGTGGGCAAGCCGTTGAGATTCGGGCGGTCCTGGAGGAACAGACTCAGTCTGCTCAATTCGCTCAGCCCTCTGAGACGACCCGGGTACCAGAGGTAGGCGAAGAAGCCTTTGTTGTGGTTGATCCACACAGCATCACGCTCTATCAAACACCACCCGATAGCTCGGCACGGAATGTCTTTTCTGGTGAAATTGTGCAACTGCTGCGTTTAGGGACTCCTGCCAACAGTGGAAATCCCAGGAGCGATGGGCGAGTGCGTGTCAGTATTCTGATAGACCCCTCAACTCCACCTCTCACTGCCGAAATTACAGAAGCCTCCGCTACTCGCATGGAACTCAGTGAGGGGAAGACCATCTATGCCACGTTTAAAGCGACGGAGGCACGAGCCTACATGTAGTGGTGCCCCTTGTGGGCACCATGGCATTCCCTCACAGCAGGGCGTAGTTCATTTTTTGCAAGGAGACGCCCCACCGCAAGGGTCGCCCTGCGGTGGGGCGTCTCCTTGCAAAAAATGAACCATACCCCTCACGCACCATGCTATTACTCATGTACCGTCTCGCTTTTCCATTCACAGGTTTCAGGAATGGTCTGCTGGAGTGCTTCCGCCAGGGCATCGATATCCTCTACATCATCACGATAGACCGCCCAGGCTTTAGTTTTTTGCTGAGGAGTCGTCGGCTTGCGATAGACAGTGACGCTGATGCGCTTGCCATTAGGAAAAAATTCCTCCTTGATGCGTGTGATATCTTCCCAGCGTACCTCGATCACTTCTCCATTGCGACTTCGTTTCACCAGGGCCTCTGGTTCCAGGGTAATCGTAAATGGAACCGGGGCGATGATGCGAAGGAAGATCACGAAACCGGTAATCAACAGAAGTGCCACAATTGTGCTTCCAAGCGCTGATGGCCCCTGGTGAATGGTAATCCACAAGACGATAGCTGTGAGGCCGATAATGCCAAGTATCGTAATATTTCGTTTGGACGGACTCAGTCCAGGTCCAATAAAGACCTGGCCGTGTGCCGATGAAGATGATGCCATACAAATCTCCCATGACCAGGTTCCCAATTCCTGGTGGAACCTTGCTGCCCACAATCTATTTTAACAATAGGAGGCATACGATGCAATAAGGACGCAAGTATGATATACTGATGCCGCTATCTCAGTTAGCCTCATCGTGATTAAGTTGAAACCACTGTCCCTGTAGTCGTCGGAATATGCTGATCGGGGGATTGAAAACCTTGTCTACACAGCGCACTTCAGAAATATTCGCCGGAGCCTCGGGAGCACTGGCACCGTTGGGGTCTTCACGAACGACTGGTAAGTTGCTGGCTACACAGGGGTACGTGGTTGGTATTGAGATTAGCGGCAGTGGGTCACGCCAATCAGTGGCACTTGCGGACCTCAATGGAGCAGTACTTCACCGGGTACGTCGCCCCTTAGAGTATGTACCCGATACTGAAGCCGTTCTTGGATTGATCGATGAGATGCTCTCAGAAGTCATGGCCCCGGAGCGACTGCGAGATGGTCGAGTTTTACGAGTAGGTGTGGGAGTTGGTGGACTGGTGGATGCATCACGGGGCATTGTACGCACCCTGCATCACGCGCATGGTTGGGATAACTTTCCCTTGCAGGACTACCTGAGTGAAAAACTTGCCATCCCTTGTATAATTGATAACAATGCAAATGCAGCAGCACTGGCTGAGGCACAGTATGGCGCCGGTATCGGTGAGCGTATTGTCTTGTATGTAGGACTTGGACGTGGCATTGGTGGTGGCCTGATCGTCAATGGCAAGATTTACCATGGTGCAACCTGCATTGCAGGTGAAATTGGGCACTTGCTGGTAAAAGAGGATGGACCAAAATGCTCTTGTGGCAGCTTTGGGCATCTCGAAGCGATCGCCTCGGCGCAGGCAATTTCACGTAAGCTGATTGGCCTCTCGGTGGAATATCCTGAGACGGAAGCGGCCCTGCGGCGCGTCACAGGTGCCCGAGCGGAGCGTGTCACGGCAGAACAAGTATTTCGACTCGCTGCTGAAGGTGACAAAGTTGCACAGCGCATCATCGATGAAGTGCATACCTATCTGGCAATCGCCCTGGCAAATATCGTTCATTTGATAAACCCAGGTATCATTATTCTTGGTGGCCAGGTGGCGCAAGCAGGCGAGCTATTGATCGCTCCCTTGCAGGACCGCGTCCGCCAACTCAGTCTACCAGCAGCCAATCAAGGCGTACGTATTGTCACAGGCAAACTGGGCCAGGAAGCAAATATCCTGGGTGCGGTAACATTAGCCCTACAAGACATGTAAGACTTCTAGAAACTTCTATAGAGGAGTATCGTGGAAATAGGCCGGGTCATTAACGGGCGCTACCTGTTGCAAAGCCTTATAAAGCAAGGTCAGGGTTGTCCTGTCTATCTGGCGGTCGATCAGAAACTGCAACGTCCGGTTGCAGTGAAAATTGTGCCGACTCCTCATCTCTCGGTCTACAGAGCCGCTATTCGGAGAACAGCGCAGCTTACCCACCCTAACATCGTTGGCCTCTATGATCTCGTAGCCGATGCCGAGACCTTCTACATCATCCAGGAGTACGTGGAGGGTAATGATTTTGCTGCATTGCTGCGAATGCAACTCACCACTTATGAGGTTGCTGACTTTGGATGCCAAGCCGCTCAGGCACTAATTTACGCAGGAAGTCCTTCACGCAGGATTTGTCATGGAGACCTGACACCCTCCGTGGTCATTCGTGATAATCAGGGGTTAGTACGGATCAATGACTTCGCCCTACCAGGCGATCTTCAGTATTTTAGGGTCTGGAGTGTAGTGGGTGCTGACGCAGGTAGCATCCTCTCCGATCCTAATCTGCCCTGGGGGCAGCAAACTGATGGGCGACGTGCTGATGATACTCGCGCCCTTGGTCTACTCCTCTACCAGTTGCTTGCTGGCCGTTCTCCAGGGGCTACTACAGTTGATCCTCCCGCCGATGGGCGCTTGCGCTTCATGCGTAACGTCCCTCCAGAACTATGCGAAACAGTTGCTCGTGCGGTTATACGCCAGCATCCACAACATATCAAGACTCCTGAAGCATTGTACACGGAATTGAAAGCAGTAGCAGATCGACTGGAACCTGCAATCCCGGCAATGGTGGCAGGTGTGTATCAACCCCAGCGTGAAGAAGTCCTCAAACCCAGCCAGGTTGCGCCAACAGCACCAGGAACCGGAAAGCTTGTGACAGCTCTGCCAGGGCGAGAGACTGGACAAACGGGAATGCGGCTCTCCGGCTATCTACCAGCTACAGGTGCCAGACCACCCACATTGGAAGCTGCCCCTTCCGCCCCAACGGTAGCCGATGTCTCGCTCAAGCTCGCAGCTGCCCGGCGGGCAGCTTATGGTGAACCAGAACCCAGCACAGCCAGACAACGTCCATCCTTACCTCTACTGCTCCTACTTGGTCTGCTGATGTTCGCCTTGTTCTTCACTATAGGCGTTTTCCTGGGACATTTGCTTGTGCCGTAGGAGCGGTTACAACGGTTTCCAGCGCTCCTTATCACGTCGCTGGTACTTCGCCATAACCTCATCAAATGCCGCATCGAGATCGACGCCGATAGAGTTTGCCAGCGAAGCCAGGATAAAGAGGATGTCACCGATCTCAATTGCAATATCACCCTGTCCTTCGCTGGCCTTTTTCGGCTTCTCGCCATAGCGATGGTTAAGCTCGCGTGCAAGCTCACCTACTTCCTCGGTAAGCCGAGCAAGGCTGGAGAGCGGTGCCCAGTAATCACTCTGCCATTCTTCTTTGATCAGGTGGTCTATCTCTTGCTGAACGTCATGTAATGTGTGCATCTGTACTCCTATCCTATACACCTGTCACAGGGTCATCCATACCCTCGATGATATAGGCATAAGACATATTTCGACTATTCCAGGCAAACCCGACATTTCCCCAACGATCTACCACAATCAGGCCACCTGTGCCCTTAGCCTTAGCGCCAAGCACGGCGATAGCTGCTTCAGCCGCCTCTCGTGCGTTATCACCACGTACTACGAAACTGGCAGCACGCTTAGCCATGAGTAATCGCGCAAAATCCTCACCTTGACCTGTGCAGGAAATAGCGGCGTAGTCATCGGCATAGAAGCCACAACCAACCAGCGGGGAGTCCCCAACACGCCCCGGATGTTTATTGGAAATACCCCCGGTCGAGGTAGCAGCAGCAAGAAGACCTCTCATATCCAGGGCAACCGCCCCAACGGTGCCATGTTTCTCCTCGCCCTCGCCCACCTCCACTGATCCGTTCTGATCCTGCTGAGAGCTTGCTCCCTTCGAAGCCTGGCTCTCTTTCCAGCGTTTGTATTGTCGCTCCGTCATCAAGTCCTCAATTGTACATAGCGTTATACCCTGCTCTTGAGCAAACTCTTGTGCTCCCCTACCCACAAGCAAAACATGCGAACTCTCCAGTACCTTGCGGGCGAGCGAAATAGGATTTTTGATCAGTTCAACGCAGGCTACAGCTCCAACATTGAGCGTCTGTCCCTCCATCATTCCGGCATCCAGCTCAATCTTGCCCTCAGAAGTGAGGCTGGCTCCTGTTCCAGCATTGTAGATGGGATTATCCTCAAGCGAACGTACTGCTGCTTCAACGGCATCGAGTGCCAACCCTCCCGCTTGTAAGATACGCCAGCCTGCCAGAGCAGCTTCCTTACAACCTGCTTGAACGGCATCAGCATACTCAGCAGCAACATTTCCGGCTCCTCCATGAACTATAATGGCAATTGGCATATGTCTGGTCTCCTCATCAGTGAGTTGATTGTTTGGTGGGAATTGTATCACGAAATGCACCCCACTTTTGGCGTTGACAACTTCCCCTTCTCCCTGTTACCCTACATGTACAAAAGCAATTGTTCACCCCTGTGAAGGAGCTACACATGACCCAGCCTCTCAGTGGCATACGTATCCTTGACCTATCACGGCTATTGCCTGGAGCTTATGCATCACAGATTCTGGCGGATTTCGGGGCCGATGTAATCAAAATCGAAGAGCCAGGAGGCGGTGACTATGGACGCTATATGCCTCCCCACGGCTCCGGCGGAATGAGCCTCTACTTCCTGGCAATCAATCGCAACAAGCGGAGTATGACCTTGAACCTCAAATCGACGGAAGGTCATGATATTTTTCTCCGCCTGGTACGCAATGCCGATGTAGTGCTGGAGAGCTTTCGTCCCGGCGTGATGGAACGTCTTGGGCTGGGCTATGAACAACTCAAAGAGATTCATCCAGGGCTGATCTATTGTGCCATCAGTGGCTATGGACAGGACGGGCCTTATCGTCTACGAGCAGGACACGATTTGAACTATGCTGGCTATGCGGGATTGCTCCACTACAATCGTGGGCCGCAAGGCGAACCTGCTATGCCAGCAACTCAGCTGGGAGACCTGACTGGTGGGAGCTACATGGCGATCATCGGCATTCTCACAGGCTTGATGGGGCGGACAAAGACAGGCGAAGGTTGTTTTGTTGATGCTTCGATGACGGAAGGAGTGATGTCACTTTTACCCCTGATTGCCACTGCTTACCTTAATACGGGTAAGGCCCCACGACCTGGACACTCTGCCCTCGATGGAGGTCTTCCCTGTTACAATATTTATGAGACCCAGGACGGGCAGCACATTACTCTCGCTGCATTGGAGCCAAAGTTCTGGCATACCTTCTGTACACGCATCGGCCACCTCGAATTGTTACCCTTCCACACACCAGTCGGGCCGGGTGAGCGTGACGAGGCCATAGATATCTTGCGTAGCATTTTCAAGACCAAAACGCGAGACGAATGGATCGCTGAACTCGCCGAGATTGATGCCTGTGTTGGCCCGGTTTATAGTATCGACGAGGCATTGAGCGACCCACATGCACAGGCACGCGGCGTCAACATCACTGGCGAAGTAGCAGGTGAGACCTTCCACACCTTGCCGAGCTTCCCGCGTATCTCCAGCGTCGAGAACGAACAACGTTACGCACCGCCCACACTGGGCGAGCATACTGAAGAATTACTACGCGAGGCAGGCTATGGTGAAGCCGAGATTGAACAGTTCAAAGCAGGAGGCGTGATATGAGCAAGCATCCAATGGTTGAGCGAGCCGAAAAGATCATGGAACCCTACCTGGATGACCTGAAAGCCATTGTGAATATCGACTCGGGCACCTTCACGAAAGCGGGCGTTGATCGCGTCGGAGCCTATTTGCAGGAGCGCTTCCAATCGTTCGGCTTCTCCACCCGCTTCGATCAGCAAGAGCAGTACGGTAATCAGCTTGTTGCTACACACCAGGGAAATGCATCCAATGGCCCACGCATTCTCCTGATTGGACATATAGATACAGTATTCTCGGAAGGCGAGGCAGAACGACGACCCTTTACCATCAGTCGGCGGGAGGCAGATGGCATGGGGATCGCCACCGGCCCTGGCGTGCTAGATATGAAATCGGGAGTGCTCATCGGCATGTATGCCCTGCATCTCTTGAAAGAGTCTGGAGAGGCGAACTATCAAACGGCAACATTCCTCTGCAACAGCGATGAAGAGATTGGCTCCCCTGCCAGTAAAGCACTGGTGCAAGAGCTGGTACGCCAATCGGATGCTGTTCTGGTGCTGGAACCTGGGCGAGCCATCAATACCATCGTCTCCTCAAGGCGCAGCAGCGGTCAATATCGTGTCGAAGTGCGGGGAGTGGCAGCCCACGCTGGTGTAGAGCCACAGCGCGGGCGCAATGCTATCCTCGAACTCTCCTATCAGGTCCAGGCAATGCACGCGCTCAATGGCACCATCCCCGGTACTACACTCAGCGTTGGTATCATCCATGGTGGAGAGCGCACCAATGTCGTACCGGACTTTGCCTATTGTGAAATGGATGTACGCGCAAGCGACCAGGCAGGAATACAGGCGATAGAGGCGGCAATGCGTAAAGTGACAGAGAAGCACGTCCTGCAAGGTACACAAATCACATTCAGTGGCAGTATGGTATGCCAACCGTTTGAATGCAACGAGCGCAACGCCCGGCTTATTCAACTGGCGAAAGAGGCAGGCAGTGAACTTGGCCTGCATATCCAGGATGTCGGCAGTGGCGGTGCCTCCGATGCGAATACTTCCTCATGTATGGGGATACCAACACTGGATGGCCTGGGTGCAGGTGGTGGGCTGGCACATAATCCTGGGGAATATATCGAGCTGGATTATCTGCCGATACGCATTGCATTGGTAGCGAATCTGCTAAAGCGGATTGGAAGGAAGATAGAATGAAACGCGGCAAACAACACCTTCACAACATGCCACCGAATGACATCATCCATCTCGGTCTGCTGGCCCAACAACTGCAGCAAGAGGCAGCAGCCCGTGGAGAGACCTTGCCTCCACTGGCACGACTCCAGATTGGCGAGCCAAGCTTCCCGACACCGGAGCACATCCGGCGGGCAGCTATCGAAGCCATTACGCATGAACAATTCACCTATGGCCCCGCAACTGGCTGGCCGTGGTTGCGCGAACTGCTGGCCGAGAGAGTTCAGCGTGTCGATGGGTATGCTGTTGGCCCGGAGCATACTACGATTGCAGTGGGTGGCGCGGGAGCAATTCAGGCTACACTGACTGCTATAGTTGGACCAGGAGACGAGGTGCTTATTCCTGATCCCGGTTGGCCCTATACCAGGCTCATCGCCTGTACTGGGGCAACGCCGGTTGGCTACCCGCTTGATCCACAAAACGAATGGCTGCCCTCCATACAGCAACTGGAACAATTGGTCACACCACATACACGCATATTGATTATCAACAGTCCTGGCAACCCTACAGGCACGGTCTTTTCACCTCAGCTTGTCTCTGACCTACTGGACTTTGCCTATCGCCACGACCTCTACCTGCTCTCGGATGAGTGCTACGATGAAATCGTCTTCGAGGGTAAGCATTTCAGCCCGGCCACTCTGCTCACACAAGATGAGTTCGAGTCGGGACGAGTGATCTGCATCTATACCTTCTCCAAGTCTTATGCCATGACAGGCTGGCGCATTGGCTATGCTGTCACAGGCACATCACTTCTCAAAACAATTACCCACGTACTGGATTCCAACCACACAAACGTCAGTACGGTCATCCAACGGGCCGCTGCTGCTGCATTAACAGGCCCACAAACATGCATTATCGAGATGCGAGAAGCCTATCGACGTCGGCGTGATCTCGTGGTGACCCTGCTGAAAGATTTCGGACGCTACCTCTACACACCGCATGGGGCATTTTATATCCTGATCGATGTCTCCAGGCCAGACGGGGAACCGCGCAGTGGGCGACAATTCGCATTTGATCTCTTACGGCGAAGCAATGTAGCCGTAGCTCCTGGGAGCATGTTCGGATTGGTAGCAGAACATTACGTGCGTATCACCCTGGCCGCTTCAGAGGAAGAGCTTGAGCGAGGCGTGAAGGAGATTTGCACATTTGCGGATGAATAGTAGGGAATGTCATCATACAGCACCTGAGCCTGGCACCCACAAGGGGTGCCACTACTATGTCACGCCTTCGCTGGGCCGTCCATAGTAGTGGCACCCCTTGTGGGCGCCAGGGCTATTTACAGGCCACCACTCTATTTATACGCCACCACTCCAAACGCCTCCGGCCTGCGCACTACCCGTACAAAACCTGCCTCCTGCAATCGCCGTAGCGCCCCCCTCGTCACAGTGCCACCCGATTTACTATTCAGATCACCGATATAGTGAAATAAGCGCCCCCCTCGTTTGAGGACCCGAAACAGTTCTCGATAAAACGCACCTGAATACAGTTCACCTGCCAGGCTAAAGACCGGCGGATCATGGATAATCCGATCAAAGCTCGCATCTTCAAACGTCGGCACAACCTCAAAGGCATCTCCAATAACCCGGTGGATTTTGGGATTGGTAAAGAGTGCTCTTGACCAGGGATTGAGCCTTGCCATCTCCTGTGCCCCTGGATCGAGTTCGATAGTGATGGCCTCATCTGCCGTCTTCGCCGCCTCGATGGCGGTATAACCGAGGCCCGTCGCCGTATCCAGCACACGACCAATGACAGGTTTAATCGTCGCAATCTTCCTGAGCGTATCCTGCATCGGATCAGCATCCTTGATGCGGTGCATCACAAAGCCCCCAATCAACATACTTGGCGCATGTTCGGTTGGGAACAGACTGCACATGCGATTTGTCGCTTCCGAGAACACCTGGATAGGCCTGACAGCATTGTCCTCAACGATGAAGCAATTAACGCGAGAAGTTCGAATCTTCTCTATACTCTGCCAGCTCAGAGTTTCCCCATCTGGAAAGAGCACTCTTTCAGGAGTGATGGCAGCTGTTACTGTCGTGAGGCCCAAATCTGGTGAGACCTCGATGGATTGCAGCCCCTTGTTTTTTGCGTCGAGCAGTGGCTCTACCTGGATATATGACAGGATAACTGGTTGCGTCATTAAATTGCTCCAACCGAATGCTTGATCTGGCGGGATACTTTTGTGTATAGGGTCACCATCGGTCGCAGGCATTATATGATAGCTCGATAGAGGACGCAATGCACCTATCAGCACTCTTACCTACCCATTCCTACGTAATTTTGCTGACAACATAACCCTCTCAGGGACGTATCAAACAGAGAGAGCATAACGATTGACCAACAGAATAGAAGGGATAATAGATGATTGAGTTGCTAGGGGCGATAGGAAGTATCATTCTCGTTGACCTGGTACTGAGCGGCGATAACGCACTGCTGATTGGAGCGGCTGCAGCTGGTTTACCCCAAAAACAACGCTGGCTAGCTATCGCCTTTGGCGGCGGTGCGGCTATCGTACTGCGTATCACTTTTGCAGTTATCGCAACACTTCTGCTACGACTTCCTTTGCTACAAGCTATAGGCGGACTGCTCCTCCTCTTCATCGCAATAAAACTCCTGGCAGACCGGGAGAGCAAAGTACAAAAGGTTAAACCTGCTGAAGAGAGGGCAATTGCATCCGACAACAAGCGCGCTGGCAATGCCACATTGACTAAAGGTTTCATGTCGGCATTCTGGACTATTCTGGTAGCTGATGTGACGATGAGCCTGGATAACGTCCTTGCAGTCGGCGCATTAGCAGGGGGTGACCTGATACTTCTGGCAGCAGGCATACTCCTGAGTGTCATAATTCTGCTGCTTGGTAGTGCGCTTGTGGCCGAACTGATTGAGCGACTCCCCTGGTTGCTGGATGTGGCAGCACTGGTACTGGCATGGACAGGAGCGCATATGATACTGGAAGACATACGCCTGGGGCCAGTACTTGACAATTATCCATGGACAGAAATAGCGATTCCGGTCATAGCCTTCGCAACCGTACTTGGCGCTGATGTCTTCTTACGTATACGTGACAGCCGACGAACAAGCGACCTCAAGGCGGTGCGACAAACAAGATGAAATCCGCTTGAATAGTGATCATCGTAGCGGGAGTGCAGAGGGCAGCTAGCCCTCTGCTGGGGCACCCTGCCTGGGGGGCAGGTAATAGGGTGTCCCCAAGCAATTACTCTTTAAACGGATTTGATATAAATCAGGAACGGTATATGCCTCATATAAACATAAATGAGTGGATTGACCAGCTCGGTAAGTTCTACCACCAATACGGATATCTCATCGTCTTTCTAGGCGCGATGAGCGAGAACACTGCCTTCCTTGGCCTCTTGCTTCCAGGAGGAACTCTGGCACTCCTGGGAGCGTTCTATGCACGGACAGGTACCCTGAACATCTGGTGGGTGATCTTCTTCGCCTGGATTGGGACGGTTTGTGGCTACAACCTTGATTATTTCTTTGGGCGCTTAGTCCTATCCCGTTTCGCCACGCGCTGGAGTGCCAGTAGCCTCGGACGTCGCATTCGCCTGGCTGGACGGTTGCGATTGGCCCGCATGCTACTCTCGAAACATGGCGGCAAGGCCATCCTCATCTCACACACTATCGGGCATATTCGCTCCTTCGTCGCCCTCAGTGCTGGTGCCACTCACATGAAATATCGCCGCTTCCTCCTCTTCGAGCTAATTGCTGCCCTGATCTGGAACGTCCTCTATAGTGCATTGGGATACCTTGCAGGTGGGGAGCACGAGTACCTGCAAACCCTGATCGAGCGATTTGGTTATGTAGTCTTCGGTGTGCTCGTGCTGGCCTACCTGGCCTGGCGTTTTGTTCGGCATCGCATCATCCAGCGTCTGCGGGCAGCACGACGTGATGCTCGTGCGAGGAAGGCAGCCACCAGGGATGCTGAAACGATCCAGTGATCTTCACAAGATAACAAATGGCTTTTCACCATATCCCCATTATGATAAACTATAGACACTGATAAATAATCATGATAGATCATCAATACTCCAGGCAGGGAAAAACAACTTACCGTACAATGTACTACGGTATCAATAACCAACTCATACAATGAGGTGCCAGGGCGATGACTTCACCTACTCTCTCCACAGATAACAATCCATTCCCCACTAACTTTGATCTGAGCCAGATATTCATTGGCCGCGAACAACAGCTCGACCTGTTCCAACTGTACCTCGACCGTTGGAAGAGACTGATGGCAACCCCCGCAGTAGCTACCAGTACCCAGGTAACTACGGCTCCCTCGCCTAATGACAAAATCCAGGGGCTTGTGGTACTGCTCTATGGTCGCGGCGGTTTTGGCAAAAGTACCCTGCTCAAGCGCTATCGTGAGATCGCGTTGGAACCTGATCGAAAGTTCACGGTCAGCAGAATTGTAGATTGGGAGTTTGCCGTCGAGGGCAAACGTAGCCTTTTTAACCCCGCCCCCGGTCGGGAGGTAGACGCCCCTGAATACTTCAGAGTGCTGTGTGGTCAACTGGCAATGGCACTGGGCAAGCGCACTGACGATTTCAAGGAATACCAAAAAGCCGTGGAGGCTGTATGGATTACGCACATCATGACCCGATTCACTCTCATCGTGTCTACAGTCTCCAAGCCGTTGAGATGCGCCTCAACCACCAGGTTACGATGAGAGTAAACCAAGTGATGAGGGGGGTAATCCATACATGACAGGGAGCCAAGGATCACAGGGCTTGAGCCCAGCCAATCACCACAGCGGATGGGGCTTCATTTGTTCGTGTTCATCATCAGGTGCATCGGTTGCTTGAGAGACACCTCCGCCTCACATCGCCATCCACACCTGCACCGTCTTATCGCTACTCCCAGAGGCAATTCGTTTGCCATCGGGAGACCAGGCGACACTATTGATACCGGCATCGTTCCCAGCCGTCAAATGCCCAGGATAGACATCGGCATGGCCGCGATAAGTGTAACTGTGAACTCCCGTGAGAGCATCCCAGACCTGCGCAATGCCATCTCCACTTCCAGAGACGATGCGCCTGCCATCAGGAGACCAGGCGACCGCAAAGACATCGGTAGAATGACCTTTGTAGATGTAAACATTGGTGACTGAAGCAACATCCCAGATCTGCACAGCATAGTCAGTACCGCCAACAGCAATGTATTTTCCATCAGGCGACCAGGCCACAGCATGGGCAACACCCCCATGATAGCCATAATAGACAACATTCCCCCCGGTAGCAGCATCCCAGACCTGTACATCACCATTCCCACCAACAGCGATACGCTTGCCATCCGGTGACCAAGCTACGCTATTCCAGGGTGCAGGCGCACCTCGAAGTGGCCGTTGACCATAGCTGATAACATGATCGCCTGTAAAAGCATCCCAGACTTTTATGGTACCATCCCCACTTCCAGAAGCGATCTGTGTATCATCAGGCGACCAGGAGACAGTAAAGACGGCATCAGAATGACCACGATAGGTATAGATCTGCTCTCCAGTAGTTGCATTCCATACCTGTACGGTGTTATCGAGGCTACCGGAGGCGACATATTTTCCGTTATGCGACCAGGCTACCGTAAACACATCAGCAGAATGCCCCCGATAGGTCAAAACATGCCCACCACCGGCGGCATCCCAAACCTGCACTGTGTGATCACCACTTGCCGAGGCAATACGCTTCCCATCTGGAGACCAGGCTACGCTGCTTACATAGTCGGTATGACCGTGGTAGGTGAAGTGATTTGGTGCAGTGACGAAGTGCACAACCCAGTTAATATCATTAGTAATGCCAGTAACGGAAAAAAATATGACAATCAACAGGAATAACACAATGAGAATGATATTACGTCGACGTGAAGTGCGTCGAGGAGCATCAGGAAGCGGCTTATCAAGTATGGACATGCCTGGACCTATCCTCACTTAGGACTGATTGGTGACAGCTTATCAGTATCTTCTCGTTTCTTCAGTACAATCATTCTATGAGAGATATGTCAGAGCGTCAATCCATACTACGGAGTTGAGAGTGACGTTTTCACAGAAAACAATCTTGCCCTGCAACCTTAGGTGAACTATAATGGCAATGGCCTTTTCTAGTGCAAAAACAGGAGAGTGCATCAGGAAAGGGGGTGCAGGGGGCTGTGCCCCCTGCCGGGGCGCGGGGTGTCCCCGTCTCTTTCCCTTTTTCCAAAAAGGTGGGTTGATCAGGCACTGGAGTTGAGGAAGAAAGAAGCATGCACATCAGCGAACCAGCCGAATATGCCATCCTCGGACTACTTGAAAGTAAGCCCATGCACGGCTACGAGATGTTTCAGCAGTTCGAGAATGGTACACTACGCCAGATCATTCACCTCGAGATGAGCCAGATGTATGCATTCTTCAAAAAGCTTGAACGAATGAAGTACATTGAAGCAGAGTTGGAACCCCAGGGCTCACGCCCTCCACGCAAAATCTTCCATCTCACCCCGGCAGGACGCGAGGTATTTCTGCAATGGTTGACCGAACCAGTCGAACGACCACGCGAGATTCGCATCCTCTTCCTCATCAAACTCTATTTTGTATGGCATATCATGCCTGAACAGACCGCACGCCTGGTGAAACAGCAGATAGTCGCCTGTCGCAAGTTCCTGGATCACCTTGAGTCCCAACGACTCCCTGACACAAAAACAGGTGATGTTGCCTTCTTCGATCATGTAGTACTGCGTAGTCGCATCAATCAAACACGAGCATTGCTCGAATGGTTGTACGAACTACAACACGAGCTGGTCGGGACAGGGTAAATCGCCCGCACTCCCTTCCAGGGCACCCGTACCCCCCTCAAGGGCACCCGCAAGGGGTGCCCCTACCATGCTACGATCAGGTGCTAACTCCGTCCATAGTAGTGGCACCCCTTGTGGGTGCCAGGGGGATGGGGGGTGCCAGGGGAGTGGGCGGTGCCAAGGGGCGATGGAGGCCAGGCAAATGGGGATAGGGCATCAAATTTGACCGTCTTCCCCTGCTATGCTACTATCTACCTAAGGGCTTTCGTTTGTCACATCCCCTCAGAACTGAGGGTGCAGGGGGCGTTACCCCTGCCGGGCCGCAGGCCCACCAAATAGTTAGGAGGGGATGCCAGACCTTGAATGCACATTTGTCATCATAACAATCGAGGTTTATCATGCAACTCTTCTCTGTCACAGCATCTTCCGACCTCCAGGGTCTTGCACTCATGTCCAAATATTTCTTTACTGCTGGACTGTGTATGATCGTGGTCATGACCCTGGCTTATCTCTGGTATACCATTGGTACTGCACGCCTGGCAAAAGAGGTTGCCCTGGCACGTAGTCGGAATCGCGAACAAGGTCAGCGACGTAGTAAAGGGAGCAAAATGAGCAAGACTGCCACTACCAGTGCTGGGAGTAGCGAGGGTAGTATTGCAACTGCAATACGCAGCGATGTTGTACTGAACGAGCAGCCAGATGGTGAACCACCGATAGTCCTCAACCGCAACCTTGTAACTATTGGGCGAATGGGGACCGCTATTGGTTGGGGAGCTGTTCTCACACTCGTCATGGCCCAGATTTTCCGTGCCATCGTGACACAGCATGCTCCCTGGAGCAACCTCTACGAGTTTAGCGTCAGCTTCACCGCTGCCCTGTTGCTCTGCTACCTGATCTTTGAAGCTCGTTTCCATGAGCGAGTCCGTGCCTGGGGCATCTATGTCTGCCTTCTCTCAGTCATCACCCTTGCCATAGCAATCTATCTCGGCGTTACCTATGATCTCATCAATGGCTCGGCTCAGCTTATTCCCGCCCTGCAAGACAAGCCGATCCTGACCGTTCACGTCTCTATGGCAATCTTCGCCTATGCACTCTTCAGCGTGGCCTTCGGTGCTGGCCTGGTCATTCTGATCCAGGGCGGTGAAGGACAGCGTTTCAGCTGGCTCCCCTCGGCAGAAGCGGCTGATGAACTGGGCTACAAGGCTATCATCATTGGTTTCCCACTGCTAGCGCTCAATCTCATTCTTGGTGCCTACTGGGCAAATTATGCCTGGGGACATTACTGGAGTTGGGACCCCAAAGAGACCTCCGCCCTGGTCACCTGGCTGATTTATGCAGTCTACCTGCATGCTCGTGGCATACGTGGCTGGCGAGGCAAAAGAATCGGCTGGCTGCTCATGCTTGGATTTGCCGCAACGCTCTTTACCTATTACGGTGTAAGCTTCCTTGTACCCAGCCTGCATAGCTATGCGAAATAAGAAACCTTACGTGCGTAGCAACAACCGAAACTGCGGATTATAGTTCTTGTCGCAGCGACTACACGAGACAGCCTGCGAATAGCGGCGGGTACGAGGATACTCTTTGCCACAATTTGGGCACTCGTACAGATAGCGAATTGGCCTGCGTTCGCGCCGCATAATCTCGCGGCGCATGCTCTCCTCGTGAAGCAAACAGCGTAGTTCTTCCAGGCCATAGCCAGTCACAGCCGCCTCATCTGCAGCGATCGAGTCATATCCATGATGACGGTGACGGCGTGGAGTGCCATTTACGCGATCCGCCAGGTGAATCAATTCATGCGCCACGGTCACCTCGATAGACTTCGGCTGCATATCTGGCTCAATAAAGATAAGGTGTCGATGGCCGGACTGTTTGGAAATTTTATTCAGTGCACCCACACGAGATATTTTTGGCGCAGGCAGATAGCAATAGCAACCTAGCACCATAATATTAAGTCGCTTTCCAGTCCAGCACATATACTCGTGCCGGTCCTGTGTGATAGCAAGTCGGCTCAGCTCCTGCTCTGGCAGCTTCAATTTTTGCCAGTAGTGGGTCAACCAGCGCGAAATCTCTGAACTGCCATGAATGATCGGTCCTGCTTGCAAAGGCGGTGGTTTTGGTATAGTCGAGTTACGTGTGGAAGTCATGAGGGATGTATCTACTCCTGCCTGATTCTTAATGAATATCATCGCATTGGCAGTATAGCAGGCATGGCTGGGGCATGCAAGATTATTTCCATCTTTGTACCATACTCTGAGAATAGAGGCAGGGCATCCTGATGGATACCCTGTTTCTGATTAGTTCTTCTTCGCCCTCTTCCTCCTGGCAGTTGCAGTCGTCGTGGGAGTCACCTTCTCCTCTTTGCTGACAGTAATGAGACACTGTTCAGCTTCCTCCGCAGTCTGCGCAGAAAACATCTTGAGGATCAGGTCCTGCAACACCTCCGGATCCTTGATGGCATCGGCTTGTTGCTTTGCCAGAGCTACAATCTGTGGGAAACGCATCTCTACGTAGCTTACAAGTGTCTGACGTTGAGCTTCAAGTTTTCCCTTCTGCTTCCATTCCTGATAGACCCAGGACTCCTCAATGATACTGTTGTGCATGATGAACCTCCTATCGAACCATTGTCTTTGTGCTTCGGTCTTAAAGGTTAAACCTCCCAGAACCTTGGCAAGGGCCAATAAATCATTCTCCCCTGCAACCGCCAAGGTGGTAACGACCTCATCGACAACTTCCTTCCGCGCTCCATCTTTCGTCAAGGGCAATAGCGGATAAAGCCCCAACCCGAATTGCTTCACGACCTCCGTCGGAATCTCCCACAACTTGATGTTCTTAAAGAAGAACACATGAACGACCTCTCCGTTGGGAAGCTCAATCCGATACGGCGGCCCAATCACATTACCCTCCTTCTTGAAGTAGAACGCCACTGAGCAGACCGGAAGTCCCGATGTATACATGGCTAACACATTGTACTCCCACAGGCGCTTGCCCATGGTACGATCCCGGCGGCGTTGAAACTCGATGTGCAAGATCATTCGTTTGCCATTCAAGATGATCTCGTACAGGATGTCTGCCTGAATTGTTCGGCTTTTCAACTCTTTGGGTAACTCGCGGACGAACCTCGCTCCCAGGAGCAACCATGCCACAAAATGTTGTGGCTTGATCCCAATGAGCAACTTCATCACATCGTCCCATTGTCCAGGCATAACACAATCTCCCCTTTCCACCCTCTCTTCTAGAGAAAGTGTAGCATAGCTCCCTTTCCCTGTCGAGAGAGGATAAACAAACCAAACAACATTTCAAAAAGGGGCAAAAGACAGAACTCGACTCAGGTGCTAATGCCGACCTCCACCAGCCAGTCAATCCAATCACCCCTCTTTGTATCTCTCTATACTGCTGATCTTGAGAAAAGCGGAAAGGGCGACCGCAAGGAATCGCCCCTGCCCAACCACGGGGTATCCGTCGTACCTGGGTAGGGGCGACCCTTGCGGACGCCCTTTTTCCCCTCTAGACTTTCCGCTCGAAATGTGTCATACTATATCCTGAAGTGATAGGCAGAAAAGCGATGATGGGGAGAGTACGCAGGCTGGGAACGGACAGAGAGAAAGGGCCACCGACTGCAAGCCCTTTTACGGAACTGGCTGCGGAAGTTCACCCCAGAGCTGGCTGTTGAGCATGTATGACGAATGCACATAGGTAGACAGCCCCGGAACGTCCCCGTTATTGGACAACCCAAGAGGAATCTAGCAGAATCCTGATACTCTCGCTTTACCTCATGATGTCCATGAGGCACTACATCGAGCCGGATTCAATAAGGGTGGTACCGCGGAGCTGACTAACCGACAACTTCGTCCCTGTGTGACGAACGTCTTGTCGGTTTTTTGATTTTTGGGAGGTTATACGATTGATGATTGGACAACTGGAGAGTTTACTAGAGCAACTCGATGCCATACGGGCTCGCGCCATCGAGCAGTTGGAGACGATAGAGACCACAGCAGAGCTTGAGGAGTGGAACACACGCTACTTTGGCCGTAGTCGTGGGGAACTGACAAATCTCCTCGATGCAATGAAAACAATCTCAAAAGACGAGCGGCGTGTGCTTGGACAGAAAGCTAACTCTGTGAAAGCTGAGCTGGAGGAGCGACTTGCCGTCAAGCGCGAGACTCTGCACAATAAAGAACTGCTGCAAGCGCTGGAGCAGGAACGCATCGATGTGACGCTGCCAGGGCGAGAGCTACCCGTTGGGCATATGCACCCCCTTTCACAGGTTACCTGGGAGGTAACGCAAATCTTCATGAAGATGGGCTTCCATGTGCTGCAAGGGCCGGAGCTAGAGACCGATTACTACAACTTCCAAGCGCTCAATATCCCGACGGATCACCCGGCGCGGGATATGCAGGACACCTTCTGGATCGTTCCTGGACAGATCCTCTTGCGTACGCAAACCTCACCGATGCAGATTCGCGTCATGCAGAATACTCGTCCGCCCGTGCGTGTGGTTGTGCCAGGCAAAGTCTTCCGTCACGAAGCCATCGACGCCTCACACGAGGCTATGTTCCACCAGATCGAGGGTTTGCTGATAGATGAACACTGCACTATGGCTGACCTCAAAGGTTGCCTGGAACGCTTCGCTCACGAAATGTTCGGTGAACGCCGCCGTGTGCGCTTCCGTGGGAGCTACTTCCCCTTCACAGAGCCGAGCGCCGAAGTAGATATCGACTGCCCCCTCTGTGAAGGCCAGGGATGTCGTCTCTGCAAATATAGCGGTTGGCTGGAGGTTCTCGGCTCCGGTATGGTTCACCCCAGGGTGCTGAGGGAAGTCGGCTATGACCCGAAAAAATATCGAGGCTATGCCTTCGGGATGGGTGTAGAGCGTATCGCTATGTTGAAGTACTCCATCGGAGAAATCCGCCTCTTCACCAGCAACGATTTACGCTTCTTACGTCAATTCTAAGGAGAAATCATCATGAGAGTGCCACTAAGCTGGCTCAAAGACTATGTCAAAATAACCATGTCGCCAGAAGAACTGGCCCATGTCCTGACCATGGCCGGACTGGAAGTTGAGGCCATTGAATACATCGGTGCGGATTGGGGAGATAAGATCATCACTGCCCAGATCATTCACCTGGAGAAAGTGCCAAAATCAGATCATCTCACCTATACGCGAGTAATCACTGGCACAGAGGAACTGGGGGTGATCTGTGGCGCACCCAACATCAAGCTGGGTGATAAAGTGCCACTGGCACTGCCAGGAGCGAAAATAGGCGATATCACCATTGGTGAGAAGCGCACAATGGGCTATCTCTCGCAAGGAATGCTCTGCTCACCAAGAGAGCTTGGCCTCGGCAGCGACCACTCCGGCATCTACATTCTCGATCCTGAGACCAAATTAGGCCAGAGGTTGGTTGACGTATTAGGCGACGTTGTGTTGGAGTTCGCCATCAAGGCACACCGTGGCGACCTTTCATCAGTAGTTGGCATTGCACGTGAGGTGGCCGCGCTCACAGGTCAGGAATTGCACATTCCCCAACCTGTCTTGCATGAATCTGGCAAGCCGACGGCAGAGATGGTACAGGTAACCGTAGAGGATTCGGAACTCTGCCCACGCTATAGTGCGCGTATCATCAGTAACGTAAAGATTGGGCCATCACCGGACTGGATGGGACGGCGGTTACAGGCAGCAGGCATGCGACCAATCAACAACATAGTAGATATCACAAACTACGTGATGTTGGAGCTTGGGCAGCCGCTCCATGCCTTCGACTATGACCTTGTGCGCCAACATCATATCATCGTCCGCCGTGCTCACGAGGGCGAAGAAATGACAACGCTCGATGGTGTAAAACGTCGGCTTACACATGATATGTTGCTGATCACCGATCCAGAAGGCCCAACCGCCATTGCAGGGGTGATGGGTGGCGCAATCAGCGAGGTCAATGATAAGACGACAACGATACTGCTGGAGGCGGCGAATTTCCAGCCAGCAAATGTGCGCCGCACCTCTGTTGCTTTAGGATTGCGTACCGATTCGTCCAGCCGCTTCGAGAAGGGGCTTGATCCTGAACTGGTCATTGCCGGAGCCAACCGGGCAGCACAGTTGATGGCAGAACTGGCGGGGGGAACAGTCAATCCTGGCATCGTCGATGTCTATCCAAAGCCAGTTCAGCCCCGCACGATTTCATTCTCGACGGATGAAGTCGAGTGGCTGACGGGTATGAAGGTGACACAACACCAGGTAGTGGATGCCTTGTCAGCACTCGGTTTCGGGGTTGTGCCTGATGAACATAGCAACAATATGCTGGTCACTATCCCCACCTATCGCTCTGATGTCGTTGAGGGAGCCGATCTTGTGGAAGAGGTGCTGCGTATGATTGGCTACGATAAGCTGCCCAGCACCATTCCAACAGGCCCCTTGCCCGACCCCCAGGTTGACCCCTGGTTCACTCGCGAGCAAGAGATACGGACAATACTGGTCGGAGCAGGCTTGAACGAGATCGTGACTTACGCGATGACCAGTCGTGCCCGCATGATCAACCTGCTGGCTCATGCCGACGCATTATCAGCACGAGCACTGCTCGGACCCGTAGGGGCACCTCTTGTAGGTGCCCAGGACGGAGTACAGGGGCGTCCGCAAGGGAAGTCCCTACAGCGGGAACCGGAGCATCCACAAGGGATGTCCTTACAGGTCCATAATGGTACTTCAACGGCTGTTGTGCCATTCGACCCACGCACTATTCCAGGGGTGACTCTGACCAATCCACTGAGCAATGACCTGGAGAGTATGCGGCTCACACTGATGAGTGGCCTGCTGGAGACCGTGCAGGAGAATAGTAAACGGAACAAAGCTGGCTTGCGCTTCTTCGAGGTTGGGCGACGTTACCTGCCCTCTAATGACGGAGATGGTCTACCAGATGAGCGCCGCACTGTTGGCATGGTATTGTGTGGCCCGGCTGAGATTTCGTGGGTAGCAGAGCTGGCTCGCCCGGCGGATTTCTATGATTTGAAGGGTATAGTGGAGACCCTGCTCGCCCGGCTGCATATTACACGCTATCGCTTCACTCCAACACAGCACCCGACATTCCATCCTGGACGTTGTGCGTTGCTGGAGCTGCCACGCCTGTCTGCTGCCGGTGAAGAAACCTTCAGTCCGGTAGGTGTGCTCGGCGAGGTGCATCCGTTAGTGCAGCAGCGCTATGATCTGCCATACCGGACCTACCTGTGCGAGCTTGACCTTGTACAACTTTACGCTGCTACGCCCACTTCCCTGACATATCAGCCAATCTCGCGCCACCAGGAACTTACTCGTGACCTGGCAGTGGTAGTAGACCAGCAGATACCCGCACAGGACATCCACGATGCGATTGTGCGCAGTGGTGGTGAATTGTTGCGCTCCGTCTCGCTCTTCGATGTCTATACTGGCGAGCCTGTTCCCCCAGGCCAGAAGAGCCTGACCTATTCGCTGATGTACCAGGCGCAAGACCGCACCCTGACCGATGCCGAGGCGAATGTTCTCCAGGAGCGGATTATTCGAGCGCTGAATGAGGAGTTTGGGGCAGTGTTGCGGTGATAAGGTATCCTCCTCCTAGAAAGAGCCTCTCACAAACTGCGCAGTTTGTGAGAGGCTCTTTCTATTGAGAACTAGCCCATTTGTCCTGACAAACGCCTCCCAACCTACGGTATTCCGTAATAAATTTGGAGAATACTGCAAGGAAAAATCTATAATTGATGTGTTTATATAATATCAGCACAGCAGGAGTATCTTAGATGAAACATTGCTTGCGTTGTAATCAGCCATGTGCAATCACTACTGTCTTCTGTGAGGACTGCCGGTCCCTACTACGAACTCAGCTTCAGCAACGGTTTGTTCAGACTCCACCATCAGCTTCTCGTGCCTCTAAAGGAGCAGAAACCCGCAATGTGTTTACCAGCATTACTGAGTATGAGCAACCTTTGCACAGGTTTCGGATTGCGCACCCAACTTCACTTCAAGAGAAGACTCCCAACGTTCAAGATGATTTTCTGCCACAGACCCCTTTATCTTATACACCTGAGATAGCAGGAAGTGAGGAAGCTGAGGACGAAGAGGACTTGAGCCAGCCTCTCGCAGATATGTGGCCCCAGTTAGACAATACCGACTCAGACATGGATGAAGATGAGGATGAAAGCGGTCCCTGGGTTGACCAGGCTGACCCACTGACGTCGCGGCATCTTCCTAACAGTGCTGAAACTATAGATATCGCGGAAACCCTGACCATTCCTCAAGGCGACCGTTTCCCAGGGCAGCCGCCAGGGGCCGCGTATCCGGGGAATGATAAAGCGCCGCGTCCGGAGGACGATGAAGGGTTCCCACCATACGACGGATCGGCAGGCAAAGCTGTGTATAGTAGGGGCGGAGCTTACCTCCGCCCTGGAACACAGTCGCCCTGGAGGCTGATCAGGCGTATACCCATCTCTCCACGTATCGCCTTCATCGTCCTTATCGTTCTGGCTGTACTTGCGTTAGTTGCGGACAGTATCCTGCTCGCTATAGATTTCACTCATCAGCCCGCTAAGCACACACAAAATGGCGTTCCTCCTGCCCCTATACTGACCATCACACCAAATGCCGTCCACCCTGGTCAGATTGTACTCCTGCATATTGGTCATTTCTCTTCAGAAACACAAGTATTTGTAACTCGTGATATCCATCAAAGCGTGCGAACCGATGCAGCTTCTCCTTTGATTAAGGTGGGAGGCACTGGTGATGCTAATGTGCACCTGCTTATTGACGATACCTGGAAACCAGGGTTCCATATTATTCAAGGGGAAGATGTTACTACCCACTATACGGCCAGCACCACACTCCAGGTGGTTGGTGCAGGACCGATGCGTCCACCACATTTAGTACTCAGTCAAACTTCCCTGAATATGGGAAATCGCTCACAGTTCGAGAATACTATTCAGTCGCTAGTATTACGCAATTCTGGCGGCAGTTCTATCTTATGGACTGCCAGTAGCGATCAGCCATGGTTGATGTTTACTCCCACACAGGGCATCTTTAGCGACAGTCAAAGCATCTATGTCGCTGTTGCCCGTGGCAATCTCAAACCACCAGGAGACTACCATGGAACGATTACCATCATCTCGAATACAGGCGTTCCAAACTACATTCAAGTCAAGATGTCAGTCCTTCCTCTCTCCGCCAGGTCTGATGCAGTGCTGGCTGTGGCACCTCCCGTTCTGTCTTTTACAGCCACTGATGGTGGAACCGATCCGTCAAACCAGCTTTTGACGGTGAGCAATCCTGGTTCGCAGCCCTTGAACTGGTCGCTTGCTCCTAGTTCTCTCGCAGGGGATGACGGTCAGAATCTGCCTTTCCAGTTCAGTACGAACTGGCTGAGCACAGATCTCGCTTCTGGGATAATCTCGGCAGGCTCGAAAACAGCTGTACGTGTGATTGTACATAGTCATAGCTTGTTACCCAGTGTTTATGGAGCTCTCCTGACATTTACCTCCGGTCGGGAAGGACTGAATAGCCCTCAGGCTGTAGTTGTCACTCTGACTATCCAACCTCGTTGCGGAGTGACAACCAGTATGGGGAACATGTCTTTCACCGCCATTTCAGGCCAGAGCGCGCCAGTGAATGAGGTTTTGAGTCTAGGCACAACTGCAAACTGCACAGGCACCCTTAACTGGCAAGCTTTCTCCTCAGCAAGCTGGCTGAATGTGACTCCAATTCATGGACAGTTGCAACCAAATGCCGGTGCTGTGACAACTGTTGGGGTGAGCGCTGGAACGCTTCAACCTGGAACACATAATGGGCTGGTTGTCTTCATGACAGGACAGAGCACACAAACAGTGATAGTGCAGTTAACAGTCCTGGCATCTTCTTTATCTCCCACAGTCGGAGGACAACCAAACACACCTGCATCACCCGGTTCAGGATCGATTGGACAGGGCACACCGCAGCCAACGGCCTCGACCCCACCAGGAACAGCAGGAGCATTCAGCGTGTCACCACTCAACCTCAACTTTAGTACGACACAAGGCCAGGCCAATCCTCCTGGCCAGGTGGTGAAGATCAGTAACAATGGTAGAAGCTCGCTCAACTGGCAGGCCAATGTTAATGCATCAGCATCTACCTGGCTCAATGTAAAGCCGACGAGTGGAAGCGTTGCGGCTGGTCAATCTAGCCAGACAACTGTGAACGCTGATGCTACTGGACTGCCCCCTGGCACCTATAGTACGCAGGTTTCTGTCACTGCAACCGATGCTACTGGAGCCCAGGTACAGGGTAGCCCACAAATCATCTCAGTGACGCTCACTGTTTCTCAAGCATGCACGTTGGAGGTCACACCTTCCAGTCTCTCGTTCACTGTTTCGCTGCTTCAGCCCAATCCATCCGGGCAGAACATCCAGTTGACCGAGGTGGGAAGCTGTACATATCCTATCTCATGGAAGGTAGCGGCAGATAAAAACTGGATTGTCCTCTCCCAGACCTCTGGCAGCGATTCAGGTAGCGGGAGTGTGATCGTTGTGCATGTGAATGGATCGGGCATAGTCATAGGTCACTATACCGGGCAGATTACTATCTCTGCTGTTGCCCCGGGTGGTAGAAAGGTGCAGGGTAGCCCACAGTCTGTGTCAGTGTCCATGACGGTGCTTACCTGAGAGATTTGTGTTTCTAATGGATTTTGCCGGTCACAGGTGGGCCGCCTATGACTGGCAAAATCCATTAGAAACATTTTCACCACTTGCTTGATGTGACAAATTGTACCGTTTTCCCGTTCTTTGCTATAGGATACAACCAGTTAGCCCATAGCTTTTCAAAAGTGCTCAAAATGGGGTTCAAAGAAGCAAGTGCCCCTTGCACCCCCAACTTGTGAAGCGACAAAAGGGTCATTTTTTTGTGAATAGTTGTATTCTGATGTATAACTTATTTTAGAGGGGCAAGTATCCCCAATCCTGGCATGTCTATTTGTCTGTAGGATGGAGATGGGTGGCGTTAGAGGGATTGGATATCAATATGAGTTGTATTTTATGAATCAGTGTTTGCGTTGTAGCAAGCCTTGTGCCGCAACATCTGTCTTTTGTGATGGATGCCGGGCACTGTTACGTGACCAGCTTCAGCGAGGGGAAAGAACCGCTTCGGAAGGAGGAACTTTCTCAAGCGCCTCTATTGGCACCTCACCGTTAGTAGCAACTATCTCGGAACAGGGGGATGCCCAGGTGAACGGAGACCCCCTGGAACGTATTACAAGTCCTCATACCATCGTCAAAGATCCCGAAACGCCGCAACCATCAACCACAGCTATACCAACAGACTATGCTGATATGATAGACCAGGCCCTGAACAGGCTGAACGAAGCAGCACGACGTATTGCAGAAGTACGGCAGAACCAGGAAAACGGTGAAGCTTCGCAGCAAAATTCTCACCGTATTCCAAGAGCCTCGCGCCTAGCACCGATTCGCGATATTTCCGCCGATATTCAACGTGAAAGCACTCCCCTCCCACTTGATACACCAACAGCTACAGAGGGTGAAGAGGCTGAGCAAAGTCATAATCTTAGTCGGCGTATGCCAGACCTGTGGCCATGGCTGCAAGATGCAGATGCCGATGATGTTGAGAGTGAGAACTGGACTAACCGCACAGACCCACTGATCTCACGACATTTCCCCGATAGTGCGGAAGCCGCACGCATCGAAGAAGAAGATATTCGGCGAGCCATCGCTGAAGGACAACTCACTTCTCCATTGCCTGTACGCCGCTCTCGATCTACCTATGCGCGTATTGCTTTTATTGTCTTGTCTATTCTCGCAGCAATGGCTCTGATAGCGGATGGTCTGCTCGTATCTCTGACTTTTATCCATCCTCAACAGGGTGTGAATCCAACTGGTGGTTCACCCACGCTCACTCTTTCCCCAGGTGTGGCAACTATTGGGCAAACGGTGTGGGTGCATATCAGGCATTTCTCTCCATCAACACATGTGCTCCTGACCCATGATGTACAAGAACCAATCCAGGTCAGTACTGGTTCTCCACTTATTAAAGTTGAGGCAACAGGAGATACTGACGTTTCTTTTCTGGTTGATAGTTCCTGGGAACCAGGGTTTCATATGATCGAGTCTGAGGATGTCACTACACGCTATACAGCCAGTGCCACACTCCAGATCATCGGCTCTGGCCCGACGCGACCTTCGCATCTTATCATTAATACAACCTCGCTCAACATGGGAGCGGACGTACAAGGGACGAACACGATCCAGTCCGTGGTTCTGGGTAATTCGGGTGGTGGTTCTATCTCCTGGGCCGGAAGTAGTAATAGTCCCTGGCTGCTACTGACCCCCACTCAGGGAATGTTTGGCGAAAGCCAGAGCATTTCTGTTGCCGTCGAACGTGGTACCCTCAAACCGGGAGACTATACAGGCAAGATCACCATTTCTTCCAACGTGGGCACACCTCAAGAGATTCAAATTCAAATGACGGTCCGTCCATTGCCAGCTAACGCCGGGCCTGTACTGATGGTGACACCTGCTGCTCTCTCGTTTACGGCGATCGATGGTGGTTCCGATCCAACTGCCCAATTCCTGGGGGTGAGTAACCCCGGCTCGCAGCCCTTGAACTGGTCACTTTCTGATATAAATCTGACAGCCCTGGCAAGCCAGAGCTCACTCTTGCGCACACTCGACGCCAGTACAAGCTGGTTGAGTGCTGATCGGATTTCTGGTATCGTTGCTCCGCACTCAACCATGATGATCCATATCTATGCACACAGCCAGACCCTCTTACCGGGTGTCTACACAGCCACGCTTGTTTTCAACGCCAACCCTGGGGTACTGGATAGTCCGCAAAATGTAAGCATCTCCCTCACAGTAGAGCCGCACTGTGGATTAACCTTGAGTGCCGGAAGTATGTCCTTTACTGCGGTAGCTGGACAGAATAGCCCAAATAACCGCACTCTGGGTCTGACAGCCACATCCAGTTGTACTGGTTCGATCAGCTGGCATGCTGTCTCCTCCGCCAGCTGGCTCACGGAGACACCTGTAAGTGGTCAGTTAAAGGGTGCAACCAGTTCTGTAACAACAGTTGCAGTGAACAGTAGCGGGCTTTTAGCGGGAACGTATGGGGGAACGATCTCTATTTTAACGGGTCAGAGCACACAAACAGTGATGGTGCAGTTGATTGTTCAGGTACCTTCCTCAATCATAGCTCCTCTGATGGGAGCCTCACCGCTCACGCTGAACTTCAACACGACCCAGGGATCGTCGAATCCACCAAGCCAGGCCGTGACGATTACGAATAACGGGGGGAGTACGCTCCACTGGCACACGACCGTCAACACGCTAGCACCATCCTGGTTAGGCGTTTCGCCGACAGGTGGCGTGATTGCTCCAGGTCAGACAGGGCAGTTGACGGTCAATATCAACATAGCAGGCTTGACGCCCGGCACCTATCCGGGGCAAATTGTGCTCGCTGGTACCGATGATAGAGGTGGTACGGCTGGCGGCAGCCCACAGACTGTGACGGTCAGTCTCCTGGTCCTGCCCCCATGCACGCTGGCACAGCCCTCAGCGAGTGCCCTGGCCTTCACAGCTACTGCCGGATCGGCAGACCCAAATCCACAGCTGGTTGCTATAACCGGGACTGGAAATTGTACCTGGCCTTCTAGCTGGAAGGCGACGATAACCACCTCCACACCCTGGCTGAAGCTGACGCCTTCTTCGGGTCAATTACTCGCAAGTGGTCAATCGGCCAATATAAGCGTTGCAGCTAGTATTGCTGGCTTAGTCCCAGGGACGTATACTGCGCAGGTCTCTATAACGGCCACCAATGGCTCTAGCATGCAGGCTCAGGGTAGCCCCCAAAAGTTCTCTGTCACCCTGTCGGTCCTTCAGCCATGTGCGCTGCAGACCCCCACTTCTGGCCTTTCGTTTACCGTATCGCAAGGGCAATCTACTTCGGCTGGACAGAACGTGGTCTTGAAGGAAACGGGGACATGCGTTCGACCTGTCTCCTGGACAGCAGCAGGAGATTCTGGAAGTAGTAGCTGGCTTGTTCTCTCTCCAACGTCTGGCACGGATAATGGCAATGGTGGCACGATCGGAGTAAGTGTGAATGCGTCAGCTTTGCAACCCGGCGTCTATACAGGATATATCACTGTCTCAGCAACGAGTAGTGGTGGAGCTATCGTCCAGGGAAGCCCACAAACCATTCCTGTGACACTGACCGTTACCGGCTTTACCATCAGTGGCACAGTGATTGCTTGCTCTGATACCTCCTGCACGACTTCCACCACCCTCCCTAATGCCAGTTTGATTCTGCAGAACTCTTCAGGTACTCAGGTAGCAAGTACCGTTGCTGATGCTTCGGGTAGTTACTCCTTCAGCAATCTTGCGACCGGCACCTATACCCTCATTGCGAGTGGAACCGATAGCGGTGGTACCCACTACACTACCACTATAACCCTGGTCGTGACAGGGAACCAGGCAAACTTCAACGTAAAAGCCTACCCTGGCTGAGATGTCAGGTGCAACCTCTTGCAAAATGTGTTACATTATACTTTGATGTATCGTCATGTATCATAGCATTGCTGCCAGGAGAGCTATTTGGGAAAGGGAGTGCAGGGGCGAAGTCCCCTGCCAGGGAATCCTGCCAGGGGGGCAGGGAATAGCTTACACAGGTAGGTTTTTTGGGGAGGGGCGTGGGAAGGGGCACGGCGGGCGACGATCTCGGCCCTCCCAGCCGCTCTCCACCACCCTCGCCCCTACGGGCTGACGAGTAACTCACAAACAAGTCGTTCAACTGAGGTCCAAAGAGGGGTGGCGACGTTTCATGGAAACTAAACGTTGCGTCTATTGCCACAAACTGTCACTAGCGGATGCGGTAATTTGTAATCGATGTGGACGCACCTTTGAGCAAACGGGACAGGTGAAATTCTCCAATGGAGCCGCCAAAGCGATTAAGTCCTCTAAGCCGTCCAGGCCATCTATTCCGCCAGCATCTCCACATCGAGCAGGACATTATTCCGGTTTACATCCAGAAGATCAGCCCTATCATTCTCAAGTGATGGTAGTCCAGCATTCTCCTGTCCCCAGATCAGACCCGAATCGTTTAAGTCTGGCACAGCAGACCAGAATTCTTTTACCATCGCCAGATGCAGCACCATTGGCATCTCCAACCACGCCAACACCACCTGTTCCTGAGCCTGAGCTGCAGCCACAGCCACGACAGCCACAGCAGTTGCTACCCCCTCCACGACCTCGTCCGAATACTTCGCCTTCCTTACCGAAGAAACCCTGGCAACATGGGAAAGCCTTGCCATTTGTGCTCATCATTGCATGCTTATCATTATTGCTCGCCGGAAGCCTGCTGGCCTCTTTGTTTCTTCATGCAAAGCCCCAGTCCTCACTGGCTACCTCTCTTTTGACGGCATTTCCGAATCAGTTGCGCGTGAATGATACCTTTACTTTAGCTGGAAGTGGCTTTGGGGCAACTGATGAAATGAGTTTTACTCGTGACCTGAATGTTGTGATCCTGGATGGCAGTAGTCACCCTTTGCAAGCACGTACTGATGAGCGAGGTACCTTTTCCATCCGCATTACAGTGCCTACCGATTGGACTGTCGGGCAACACTTTATTCACGCTACTGATGAAGTCGAGCAGCTCAGTGTCACAACGATTATCACAATTCAGCAAGCCCCATCTACACCACCACTTCTGCAGTTGTCAGATAAGCAACTAGATCTAGGTGCAGATGCTCCCGGTGTTGTTTCAACTAAGAACATAACACTGATCAATGCCGGTGGTGGACAACTCACCTGGCAGGCCAGTAGTGATCAATCCTGGCTGACTGTTGTTCCAAATAGCGGGACTTTTTCTGGGAAGGCTGTGGCGGCAGTAACGGCCAATCGTGGCACCCTGGCTCCCCAGGTCTATACAGGAACAATTAAATTTACCCAGCAAGGAAGTAGTCAGTCGCCTCTCAGCGTAGCCGTCACAATGGAGGTTAAGGCTGCTGCCGCCGGCTTTGCTATCTCTACGGTAGCGTTGACTTACTCTGCCAGCACAGGACAGAATCCGCCTGACCAGACGGTTATTGTTCAGAATAGCAGTGGTACGCCACTCTACTGGACCAGCCAGGTCACGACCGGCGATGGAGCACCATGGCTCTCAATCAACCCGGACAATGGCTACCTCAAGGGACATACCAGCGCTATTCTCACAGTCAGTGTGCACTCGCAAAACCTGGCAATCGGCTCATATCAAGGGACGATTGGCTTCGATGGTGGTGTCCATTTCCAGGTGACCGTCTCCCTGAACGTTGTTGTCCCCGACAACCTGGTCGCATCGCCTCCATCACTCAGCCCTTCGACAACTGTGGGACAGAATCCCACTGGACAGATAATTACCCTCCAAAATAGCGGTGGGCAACCCGTAGATTGGACGGCCAGCGCTACCACCACCGATGGAGCAATTTGGCTCAGTACCACGCCTACCAGTGGGCACCTGGTGCTAAATGCGAAGGAAGCGGTTACTGTAAATATAGATGCCACAAAACTCAAAGCAGGCTCATACCAGGGAGCCCTGATTTTCACCTATGGGATATCCACTACGACAGTACCTGTATCATTGACGGTCAGTCCCCCGCCAGTCCCGGCAATCAATCTAAATGTAAGCGCATTGAATTTCACAACGATTAAGGGAACGAATCCTACGCCACAGGCATTCACCCTTACCGACTCCGGCAATGCGACACTCAACTGGGCGATTACAGAGGATACAAACGGCATGACCTACGCTCGCGTTTCGCAAACAAGTGGGAGCGTGGCTCCTGGAAAGAACATCTCTATCACCGTATCTCCTAATGTAGCCCAGGCGAGTGCTGGCACTATCACCGCTAAGATCACTGTCTCAGACAGCGACCCTGGAACGACCGTGCAGAGTCAACAGATCATCGTCAACATCACTATTAAAGACCAGGCAGTCATATCTCTCTCGATGAGTAATATGACCTGCAACACAAGCAGCACAGCCAGGGATGTATCGCAACTGCTGGTCATTCAGAATACAGGCTCTGCTACGCTCAATTGGATAGCTCAATCTTCCGCCTTCTGGTTATACGCCTCTGTCCTTACTGGCTCAATTCCTCCTGGCCAGAGTGATGTAATCGAGCTACATTGCAATAGCAGTCTACTCTCTACTGGCACCTACACAGCTAACATGACGATCAAGGATACTGACCGGGGCACACCTGTGATACCACAGGTGGTCAATGTAGCACATGTCGTCTCGTAGGAATGAACGCCCATTCACCAACAGTATTGATTGCAGGGCGATTTACAAGTGCTCTTTTGCCGCACGTTGTATGGATTACCCACATCATGACCCGATTCACTCACATCGTGTCTACAGCCTCCAAGCCGTTGAGAGGCCGCCTCAACCACCATGGTACGATGATGAGAAACCAGGTGATGATGATGGTAATCCATACACACGTGCTG